>Ga0209977_10000047_pt1 | contig 41516 bp, 54 predicted proteins | sample SumtaG_2_FD_183113 | JGI IMG/M metagenome (GOLD analysis project Ga0209977, IMG submission 183113) | Deep subsurface microbial communities from Indian Ocean to uncover new lineages of life (NeLLi) - Sumatra_00607 metaG (SPAdes) (version 2) | ecosystem: Environmental > Aquatic > Marine > Oceanic...
TAGGTAGGTATGAACGCATACTTGTCGCTCACGGTGGGTGCTGGGCTTTCGCTGAAAACAGCGGGAGCCAACTTACGAACAGTGTCAAGCCCAATGGGCTCCTCACTCCTCGTAAACAGCGGGAAGTTATACGGTGTTGACATTGTCAAAGACCTCCTGTAACACTTTATTCAACATTTGAAAATGTAGGTTGGAGGCAAGCTCGGGCTGTGGCTCGCCTAATGCGATGCTCCTGATGCGTTTTTTATCCAAGCGTACCATCGTTCCAACTCTTATAAGGCCGAGGTTGGTAACGAGCAGATTTAACTGCTTTTCAGTCGGAGCAACAGGCTGTTCCACTACCCTGCTCATCGTGGCAAGCATGGAGTACACGCTTTCATACATTGGTAGTGGTGCAGCCATGAGTACATTTTACGCCGACTGGCAGTCAACGCAAGCAGTCTTTTTGCTGGACTATGCTGGGGTTAGGGATTCAAAAGCAAAACCCCTCCGAAGAGGGGCTCAGCCCGACGGGAGGTGACACCGTCTACGAGGCCGGGAAGCTTCGCTACCATCATAGTAACAGGGACCGCTTGTTCTGACAAGCTGGTGGGTGTACCCTGGTTGCCTACTGCCGAGGTGTGCTCAATGACGGAACCTATTGATGACGATGGCCCGCAACCACCGTCACTAACACCAACCCCGATTACTGAAAACTTGCCGGCGAACCATTTCGCCCATGCCCACGATTATCTAGCTCGTCGTGGCATTACCCCCGAATTGATTGACCGCCTTGGCATTAAGATCACATCAGCTGCCGACTGGTTTACTTCAACCTATGGCAGTAGGTCTAGCGATGAACGTATTGCCATCAAATTTACCCACTATGACACGAATAAAAAGGAAATAGAATGGCACAGTGTGAAGTTTGTCAAGCCAAAGCAGAACCAGACCCTATCATTTGGGGCGCAGTTAGAAGACACCAGGCCGACACGGACCAGCCCGAAGGGTCAAATGGTCCATGGATATCTGTGCCCCCTGAACAACTGGCGCAGCTTGAAGAAAGGCCAGCGGATATTTATTTGCGAGTCTGTTATCAAGGCGGCAAATGTATCGCTGTTAGGCTACCACGCGATTGGATTAAACGGTGTAGCGGCATTTTCCTCTGCCAAAAAGAAAGTTGACCTGATAGGGGAGCTCAAGGACTTACCCTGGCAGCGCCTCGATCTCAAACCTGTCATTATGTATGACAGTGACTACGCCAAATACGACATCACACGGGCCTATGAAACTCTAGCTAATAAGCTCAGTATCCTGTGTAACGCTCCGCAGCCAGTTTACCTCCCCCTCGACCCACCTAATGATGAAGAGCATTGGGGTTTCGACGATGCCAGGGCAGCCAAGGGGGACAAGTGGGCCAAAGAGTTCTTGGCTGGCGATGGTCTACCTATCGTATTAGACAATGTACGTCAAGCATTACATGACCTCAACAACGAGGTTATGGTCATACGTGACCTGTCTAGTGTGGTTGAAACTGACACTGGCACCATAATGTCAGAGGGCAAGTTTCGATTGGTGAACTATGCTAATAGAATTGAGTACAGTATTGAAGATAAACCCGTACCCATCGCAAAGGCTTGGATGCAGTGGCCCCACCGCAATGAGGTCGAAAGTGTTGAATACATGCCTGGGCAGACTGGAGTACACGATAATAAGTTTAACCTCTGGAAAGGTATGGGGGTTGACCCTAAGGAAGGAGACGTCGAGCCATTTTTGGACCTCCTTGATAACAACATCCGCTCCGATGAGGAGCGTAGGTATTTGCTTCAATGGTGTGCATATCCTGTGCAAAACCTGGGGGCAAAGCTCATGACAAGTACCGTGCTTGTCGGAGTCCAAGGTATAGGCAAGTCTCTCTTTGGTCAAGCCCTTGGCGCGGTCTATGGTGACAATTACCACGAAGTAGACCGTAGTGATTTGACAGGAGCGTACAATGCAGACTGGGCACAGTCCCAGTTTGTAGTGGTGGAAGAGCTACATGGCGAACAAAAGTCCGACCGTAGCTTCATGGCAAAGCTAAAGAAGATAATAACCAGTGATGTCTTCCGCATAAAGCAGAAGTACATTCCTGAATATAAGGTGCGTAACCATGTCAATTTCATGCTCACGACCAACGATGCAGACGCATTGGCCTTCGAAGGAGGTGACAGGAGGTTTTTTGTGGCTCACTTTGAGCCTCGTGTGGATTATTATCGCGATAGTGGCTACTGGAATCGGTTCTTGGTATGGCTTCGCGGTGACGGTCCTGCTGCCCTGTATCATTACCTTCTTGATGTGGATTTGGAAGGCTTCGATCCTGGTGCGCCTGCACCTGAAACGGCTTATAAAGAGGTGATGGAGGAGGCAGCATCAAGTGGACCAGAAGCATGGGTCAAAGAACTTTGGGAGCACCCGGACTCCGTACTCCCGTCAAACCGCGCCCTATGGACCAGCCGAGAACTTGCTACCCTATATTATGAGGGAGACCTCCGAGGGGGACCAGGGGCGGCCAAGGCATTCAGTAACTACCTACTTCGACGTGGCTTCATACAAGCGAATGGCAACACCAATGTCGGCAATCGTAAACTCGGGAAAGCGAAGTATTGGGTAGTGCGAGATCGATACGACGAAGCATGGCAAGACCATGGAGTCTGTGTCGAGCATCTATTGCAGTTCCAAACAGAACTGCCGAAGGACAAATACTAGAGACAATAAATCACAAAAGAAATCCCCAGGTGGTGGGGATTAAGAGGGTCCTATTATTAGTAGATTGAGGGACCCTAGTGCATGCGTTCCCTTAATGTTTTTCGTGCCTGTGCTACCTCTTCCCGACGTAGCTTAGACCTGGCTTCAATCACCTTGCGTTTCACCTGCGCCTTTTCCCATTCCACCTTGGCTTTGAATAGGTATTCGGCTTTGTTCCTGAAAACAGGCAACCAGCAGTCAATGGTGCCAGGCTTGAAAGTCGCCGCATACTTTTGGATATTCAGCATGCGCTGTTCCTGGTACGACGGGTTTTCAACGTATGCCCGGTGACCTTTGCCCACCCCTTGACGGCACGCCAACTCGTCGCGATAGTAGCCCTGGTAGTGACAGCTGCGCCCCGCATGGAAGAGGGCCATAGCGATTGCTGCCTGGTAGAATGGTTGATTGTCGGGGTAGGCACGCTTCACCAATGACAGCGTTTCGCTGTACATTTTGGATCCACGCCCATACGCCACGTGAAAGCTGATCAATTTGTGGTTCGTTATTTTACCCATCACGCCACCTGCATGATCTGCCACCGTGCCCCATCACTAAACAGCCGCCCCGTCACGGTGTACGTTTCACCGCTGGTTAACTTCACCTGGTAGTGCGGGCTGTCTTCAAAGCGCCCAATGTCAAAGCTGGTAAACCCAGCTCCGATTTCCACCGGGTGCAGTTCGGCAATGGCTTGGATCGCCTGCCAGTAGTCTTCATAGTATTGCATTGTCTTCACCTTTGTGTTGTGCCGTAGGTACATGGTACCACCGATCAACCGTCACAAGCAAACTGACGCAGCCCTATGGCTACGATCCTAGGGGGCGTTTGCCTGGCCCTATATATAAGGTGTGATGTTCCCTTGTGTTCGCTAGCGTTCGGGCGTACTATGGCCTTACTGGTTAGCACAAAGGTTGATGACAATGTACACCAAGAAGATACCCACCGTTGAAAATACCTGCATTGACCACGGCAAGAATGCAGTTTTCATTTTGGACCACAACTACCTTGGAATGGACTTTGACCAGTGGCCCTACGAAATAAACGTAAAGGGGATCCACAGCAACTTCAAGCTGCAAAGGATCCAGCCCTTTAACGACGCCCGACTGTACATAAGCGAAAGCGGGCTGACGTTAGAAGTGGTGCAGCTATGACATACCGCCGGCTGACGAACGTGTATGGCCCCCTGACCGTAGGGGAACTTAAACAAATTCTGAATGGCGTATCTGACGACGACTTGTTTGTTACGATTGACGGTCTAGGGTACACCGGCTTTTCGGCCACCATTACAGAAATCGGCTACAACAGTGACCAGCTTGTGCTGGAACTAGCAACACGAAGGGAAAAGCAATGACTTACGCAGAACAGACCCGCATACAAATACGGGAACGTGACCGTCTTGAACAGCTGTTTGAAGAACTGGAACAGCTGGTTGGGACCCACGGCCCACAGGACGTCTTAGGCGAACTATACTATGTGTTCCAGAACCAAGGGCACATGGTGAACGGGTGCCCCGAACAGGGCAACTGGCAGATCCTAGCCGGACAGGTTAGGGTGCTAGCGACGAGCGAAGCAGCCAAGGGGATTGACGGGCTAACCCCAGAAGAGCGGCATTGCATAGACCACAGCCCCAGCAACGACGAGGACTAAACCATGCGAATATGCGTACTGTATAGTGAAGAACTGGCGGGTGCCACCCTGAAGTATCTTCAGGCGGTATTTCCCGACCAGCTTTTCACCAACAAACGCCACGAAAGGGATGACAGCGTGGAATACGAATACGAACTGGAACACCACGGCGCACCGGACGAGCGCCTGGAACTGGACGTGAAGGCATGCACAGCCCACTTCCTGAACGGCTACAGGTCGGGCATAGCGCAATGCGAAACGATTGTCAAGGGGGACGGTGACGCAGAACACGCCGCCGTCCAAGCCACAGTGGACAATCTGTCATGAGCCTAGCGTTGGGTCTGGTACTATGGGCATGGATGCTCATGGTACTGGTGTTAGGGATCTTAATGTTTGGAGGTCTATATGCGTACGATAAGACTACTATGCTTTGTCTTCATTGCCGTGGTGTGGCTAAGCGAACGATCAGCTTATGGTCAAGGCGCTTACGTCGGAGCGACTAGCGGCATTTGGATCGGTGGCGTGCATCACACCTGCACCGTCATAAATCCACAAGGGCAGCTTCACTGCGTGCCTTCAGGAAAGTAACATGAAGTATACAGTATACGAAGTAGGTGAAATGGCCGGCGAAGAAACCCGCCAAGACCTGGGCACTTATGATCACATAACGCCCGCTTTGACCGACATGCTTGAAGCCGCCCATCCTGACGATGGTGATCTGGCCAAGGGCTGGTGTCACAAGGTGGTTATGGAAATCACCAATGGGTAGCCTGACGAAATGCAACCATTGCACCGTGAATGCCCTAGCGTCGAGGGCGGCCAGGCAGGGGAAGTTCCTAAAGCTAGTGAAGTCTAACTACGCTTTGGGCGGCCATGAAGTCCATATCTGTGGGCACAGGGAAGTGCCTTGTCAAGATACGTGGTGTGCTTGGGTCATGAACCTACCGACCCGATGCTGCTGCGGCTAGAATACCCACCCCCAAGCTAAGAATACCCACCTGCGCCGGCTCGACTGAGTGGTGCGTCCCCTCGTCTTGGGTATTCACGTGTCGTGCATGGGTTGAATACCCGGTAGTGTACCCGTCTAAGTTATTGTTTCGTAAGGTCTTCTTAAGTGGGTATTCTGGGTACACTCCAAAATGGTAAAAGTATAAAGTCTGTAATTATCGAAGTCACCCTCGTAATGGGGTAGTTGTAATAGTTATGCTTCGCAAGTGTACCCAGTGTACTCGAATACCCATCGCCATCTGATATGGCCCCCTGGTGGCGACGTCGAGTCAGAAAAGTCCCAAGTATTTAGATCTTGAAGTGATGGTCTTGTCAAATCCGAACATGGCATCGAAATCGACGTGACTTCGACCCCTGGGGAGTCGACGTCGACTTCAGTTCATTAACCTGGATCTTGGTGTCGACGTCGACCAGTCTTCTCAAACGCCCACGCGGATTTCGACGTCAGGTCCTCTCTCGTCGTCATCGTCAGTCGTCGGTCGTCGTCTGTCGTCAAATCCTCGTCACTGTCCATCATGGGTTGGTCGTTCATGGGTGGGGGCAAAAAAATTGCCAGGGCCGCGCCTGGTTGGCGCGGCCCTGGCAGGGCTTGGCTAGCCCTTGGTGGCCTTGGCGGGCTGGTTGGTGGTTACCACCCAACCCCTGCGCAGGCAGTACCTGGCAAAGCGCACGTTGCTTGCCACGGGGCCGTTGGCCTGGCCCATTTGGGCCAGGGTGGCACCGCTGGCAATGGCGGCCAGCAGCTGCTGCCAGCTGTGCTGGTTGTGCTTGGCCTTTACCGCGTAGGGCTTGCAAGGGTTAACCGCCAGGTACACAGGCTTGGCCTGTGCGGGCTTGGCGGGCTTGGCCTTGGTGGCCTTGGTGGTGGTGGCCTTAGCGGCCTTGGCTTTGGTAGTGGGCATGGTGTTGTACCTTTGTGCTAGTGGTGTGCCTGGCAAGCCCTGGCGGGCTTGCCTGTGCCTGGTACGCGCCTGCGCATGTGCGCAGGGCCAGGTGGCCTTTGCTGCCGTGGGCAACCCAACAGCCAGCACAGGCCACCATACAGCAATGCACCACCATTGCAACCCCTGCCTGGCAAATAAATTGCTTGCAACCCTTGCCAGGGTATGCTAGGCCAACCAAGGCCATGCAAGGGCCGTGCCAATGGTGCAGCGCACAAGGGATGGGCATTAAAGTATTACAACTTAGATTACTACCCCGGGGCGGGTGAACCCCCGAAATGTTTACGTCGACGGTTACTCCACCTCCAGACATAATCTTCAAAATTTTGGGCTTCAAAGAACTTGCGCTCACGTGCGCGTGAGTGTATAAAGGAGCACATGCCCTCGAAGTCTGTAAAGCAACGAAAGTTCATGGCAGCGGCTGCGAACAGTAAGAAGTTCGCGGACAAGGCTGACATCCCCCAGGGCGTCGCACGAGAATACCACAACGCAGATAAGATGCGAAGGCAACGCACCATCGCCAACGAGCTGAGGAAGTAGCAATGCCAAGCAAGATGAACCCCTACGCAGAGAATTCCCCCGGTGCAGCGATGGAGGCTTGTTACAATGCCTGCCAATCGTGCAAGTACGCGATGGACCATCGCATGATGCTCCAGTGCTGCCACCCGAAAAGAGCCAGCATCATGGTGTACGACATCCAAGGCAGGCCCGAAACCGACGAAGGCTTCAAGTTGCAGGAGAATTCCAACTACTGCGTGGAAACGAACTGGTGGTGCAACAAGTATGAAGCCTGCGGGTACGAAAATTCGCCGGCTCAGTACGGCGGAGGAGCAGTCGGTGGCGCAGCGGTGGGCGGAGCCACATGACCGACATCCCCAGCACTAGCCTTACCGTAGAAGGCACCCGAAAACAGACCGCGACCTCGCGGGACGCACATCCTGGGGGAGGTAAAAGCGACGAAATGCGGAAATTGGGCTTGGTGCGTCGCCGAGCCAAGGGTTTGGACGATATTCCTACCAGTGTGGGGCGGAGCAAGAAGAAAAAGAAGAAAAAGGGGCCATGAACGAGCAAGAAACCAAAGTAGTTGAGTTTTTGACCCCTGAGGAGTACGAGGGGCAGCAGGCGCTGGAAACTCAGCTAAACGACATCGCCGCAGCACCGAAAAAGGTGCTAAAATTCAATCGGGCAAGCAAGGTCACACGTCAAGACGTGGTGAATGCGTTTACGAACGCATTTCAGATGATTGGAGGGGTGGATAGGCTGGCCGTTTGGGCAGATGCCAACCCAGGCGAGTTTTTCAAGATATTCGGCAAACTCCTCCCGCCCTCGAACACGGATTTGCTGGATGGCAACCGTGAATTCGTTGTGCGGCACATTCTGCCGCCGCCTGTGATGGATACAACTCCTAAAACCATAGTAGAAAACGCCGAATTTACAGAGGTGAAAGACGATGCCAGTTGACCCGGATACTACGTTCACATGCCCGATACATGGTTCTGGGCAGGCGGGCATTATGATCAGCCAGGCAGCCGAGCCGGACTTATTCATCTGCTACGCCTGCTGGCAAGACTTTCTCACTGACGATACCGTCCACAAGTGTGAAATTGCCACGCCGGAGCCGTAGTGCCCGAAGTATCGGTACCCTATGAACCGCGCCACCAGTTCATGCCGCTTCACACGCGGAAACAGCGGTGGGCAGTCGTTGTCGCCCACCGCCGAGCTGGAAAGACGGTGGCAACTCTTAATGACCTTGTTAGCATGGCGCTCTATGTCCAAAAGGAGCGCGCTCGGTATGCTTACATCGCTCCTTACTATTCCCAGGCGAAGCAAATCGCTTGGGACTACCTTGTACACTATACTCAGGCTGTCGCTACGAAAGTTAGCCTCAGTTCTCTTAGTATTGACCTTTTCAATGGTGCTCGCATCACCCTTTATGGTGCTGATAATCCTGACGCATTACGAGGGGTCTACTTTGACGGTGTTGTTATCGATGAGTATGGTGATTGTAAGCCTAGTCTTTGGACCGAAATTATTCGACCGACTCTGGCCGATAGGCGAGGGTGGGCTACTTTCATTGGGACGCCTAATGGGCTAAATCACTTCTACGACATATGGGAGTTCGCCAAGGCGCACCCGGAAGAGTGGCTTACGATGGCCCTCCCTCAAAGCAAAACCGGCATTCTCGACGCAGACGAGGTCGAAGAAATGCGGGCCATGATGGATGAAGATGAGTTCTTACAAGAAATTGAATGTTCATTCATGGCGGCTACCAGGGGAGCCTTCTACTCCAGTGAACTTAAGAAGGCTCATATTGGCTCCTATCCTTTGGACCCTAGTCGGCCTAGCAATTATGTGTTTGATCTTGGTTACACAGATAGCACGGCTATCTGGCGATGGCAGGAGTACCCGGACGCCATAGAGCTCAACCTAAGCTATGAGCAAGATAACAGGTCGATACAGTATTACATTGATTGGCTGCACTCTCAGCGGGAAGCCGGTATTAAGATTGGAGATGTGTGGCTGCCTCACGACGCAAGAGCCAAGACACTCCAGACTGGTAGAAGTATCGTGGAACAATTTCTCTCTGGTGGGGTACGGCCTCAGATTGTCCCCAAACTTGATTTGCTGGACGGAATTCAAGCAGCCAGAATGCTTTTTCCATCCGTGTACTTCGACGCCGAAGGCTGCAAAGATGGACTATTGGCTCTCCGGTCGTACAGACGCATTTGGAACGCCGATAGGAACGAGTATAGTGCCAAGCCCCTCCATGACTGGAGTTCAAATTTTGCCGACGCGTTCCGGTATTTCGGGCTTGTGGCAAAAATGCGTGAAGACCCCAAGCCTGAGAAAGATAGGCCGTTTGCTCGCGAAATTAACTATGGTTTCTGCTTGGACGACCTTTGGGACAAAAGGCCCGAGAATAGCGGCTGGCACTGATGGCTAAATCTCTGAAAAACCTTATTCGCCCAACTCTGCTATGGGCTAGGGAAATCACAGAACGACTAAAGCGTTTGGAGGATATTGTAGCATTTCTGGGCGCTGCAACTTTCATATTTCGTAGTGGAGTACAAGTCGGCGACCCAGGTGTTGCAAGATTCTATTTAGACAATACTGTAAAAGCCTTGTCAACGAGTGCTAGTATAAGTAACATTACGGAAGGCGGGGTAGATGTTGATGAGGTCTACGATGGAGTGGATCCAGGCGATCAAATGATAATCTCTCAAGAAAACGACCCCGGACGCAATCTTCACACCACTGTTAGTTCTGTGACTGACAACGGCACCTGGCACGAATTTGATTATACGGTTGACGCCGCCAATGGGGGCGAGTTTCAAAACAACCGGAGTTGTTCAGTTACCATAATCAGGAATTGACATGGCATACGAAAGAGTGTACGCCGACATGCTTCGGCAACAGCCCACCCCTGAAATGCTGGGAACGGGAACGGCGGCGCAGGCTGGAAAAACTGCCCAGACACGAAACAAGTACAAGGCTTACGTCGCAGAAGTAATGATGGAGGGCGGCACGCCTAAGTCTTACGAAGATTGGATGGCGGGGAAGTAGTATGCCAGCGCTCACCGAACAAGGTATATCCGCCGTAGAGCCACGGGCCAACGACGACCGAAACGACTCGGCACTTGGCGAAGAGCTTGGCCTTCCTAAATACGACATTGCGTACTGGAAAGACCAGATACGCATCGCTGGTAAAGAACTGGAGAAGTTTCACGAGCGTGGGCGCAAGACACAACGTCGCTACCTTGATGAACGCGAAGCAAACGATGAGCAAAGCCGAAAGTTCAACCTCTTCTGGGCTAACACGGGAGTCCTTCGGTCTGCTCTATATGCTAACCCACCGTCACCCACCGTTAAGCGCGAGTGGGACGATTTCAATGACGATGTGGGCCGAGTGGCAGCGGAAATCCTGGAACGACTACTCAAACTTGGACTCCAGCGCCCAAGAGGCGATATGGACGTCGCGTTCGCCTACGCCACCGAAGACCGTCTCGTTCCTGGGCTTGGTCAGGTGTGGCTCAGATATGATGTAACTACGGCTGAGCAGACCATACCTGGCACTCCTGTTACCTACGAGCAAATTGTAGACGAGGACGCCATTACGGATTACATTCACTGGGAAGATTTCCTGTGGGCACCGTGCCGTGTCTGGGAAGAGTGCCGGTGGGTGGCGCGACAGGCGCACATGACTAAAGAGCGTATGGTCAAGCGTTTCGGCGCGGATACAGCCGACCGTGTTTCCTACAGCGACAAATTCGAGAATGTGGACCGCGTGGGCGCACAGGACAATACCCCTGTTCGCCGCCCCGAGGCTACAGCCTCAGTGTGGGAAATTTGGAATAAGACCAATAAGACGGTGTATTGGGTTTCCGTTACAGATACGGACCGTCTGCTCGACAAAAAGCCTGACCCCCTCGGCCTGGTAGGGTTTTTTCCGTGCCCGAAGCCACTTACTGCGACCAACAGCACATCCAACATGGTGCCGCGTCCTGACTATTACATGACGAAGGACCAGTATGAAGAAATTGACACCGTCAACACCCGCATCAACTGGCTTATCAAGGCATGTAAGGCCGCGGGAGTCTATGACAAGTCAGCTGAAGGAATTCAACGCCTATTTGAACAAGGTACGGAAAACTCCCTTATACCTGTTGATAATTGGGCCATGTTCGCCGAGCGTGGCGGGGTACAGGGGCAAATCGACTGGATACCGCTTGACCAAATTGCCGCCACTATCCAAATCCTGAATGAGCAACGCGGAAACATGGTGCAGCAGCTCTATGAGTTGACTGGTATCAGTGACATTATGCGTGGCAGCACGAATGCCCGCGAAACGCTGGGTGCTCAGCAGTTGAAAGCACAGTATGGCTCTGTTCGGCTACAGTACATCCAGGGCACCATTTCCGAGTTTGTTCAAGAGGCCATGCGTATCAAGGCCGACATAATCAGCAAGCATTTTCAGCCTGAGACTATTATCAAGAAAAGCCTAATACAGATGATACCTCAGACTGACCACCGTCTTATCCAGCCCGCTGTCCAAATGCTGAAGAATACGCCCGTTGTTTCCTACCACCTGGAAGTGCAGGCGGACGACATGTCTATTCCGGACTACGCTGTGGAAAAGCAGAGCCGTATGGAGTACATCACGGCTATGGGGCAGCTTATCAGTCAAAGCTGGCAGGCTGTTCAGGCCGCGCCGGAAATGGCTCCCCTCGTTCTGCAAAGTCTTCAGTGGGCAGCGGCTGGTTTCAAAAATGGCCGCATGCTGGAAGGCGTGCTGGACCAGGCTGTGGACCAGGCCCTCAAGCAGTTGGCTGCGAAAGCGCAGCAGCCTGAGCCGCCACCGCCTGAGGTCATCGAGGCCCAGGCCGATGCACAGCGTAAGGCGCAGGAGGCTCAGCAAGAAATTGCACAGGATTGGGCTAAGACTCAGGCTGAAATTGCACAGGATAACCAGGATGCAGCCAACGAGCGCAGACTCGCTTGGCTCAAGGGTAACACAGATGCGGATATTGCCCGCATGGTAGCGAGGGCCAGAACCAGTGCGTAGACGTTGGATTCAGCGTAGGCAACCTGATGGCACGTATAAACTCGAAGAGGTCCCGCTCAACCACTGGTCGCCCAGGCGTAACCTGTCGGATACTGATGCTCTTATCAGTGACCGTCATTATGATGGGATGCGCGCAACCGACGGTACTGATATTAGTTCGCGCGCAAAACATCGGGAGTATATGCGCCGTAACGATCTCACCACAATTGACGACTTTAAGCAAGAATGGGCCGATGCCCCACGGAAAAGACAATTAGAGGCTGATAAAGGCCGCCGTGAGGACATTGAAAGAGCAATCCACCACTTAGAAGGACCACCATAATGGCCGAACCATCCTTAAAAGAAAGTCTGGAGGCTGCGTTTGATGAAGATACTGACAGCAGTGGGAGCGTGGATACGCCGCCAGTGGACGAGACTCCGCCAGTGGTGGACGAACCTGTGGCAGAAGAAGCCCCAGCCGCCGAAGAGCCCGAGGCCGGGGGAGAAGAGGGAGCCCCACCCAGCGATGAGGGCAGCGGTGAGCCAGCCCCCGCCACAGCCGAACAAGAAGAAGGCCAAGCGGAAGAGCAAGAAGAAAGCCAAGCTCCCGTCGGGCTAAAGCCTCCAGTAAGCTGGAAGCCCGCAATGCGGGAAAAATTTAAGGGATTACCTGCCGATGTACAGGGCGAGATATTGCGTCGCGAAGTGGATATGTCGCGTGGCATGGAGATCGTTGCCGAGGCCCGTAAATTCAAACAAGAATTTGACCAGAAATGTGCGCCGTACCAGGCGGAAATGGCAAGCCGAGGCGTCACGGCTATGGACGCCTTCGACAACTACCTGAGTACCGCGTACAAGCTGCGACATTCGCCACCGGCGGAGAAGGCCGCCCTCGTGGGTGGACTCATTCAACAGTACGGGGTGAGCATAGAGATGCTGGACCAGGTATTGGTCAACCAGCAAAATGTGAATCCAGGTAACGGAGCGCCCCCGCCAGGGGACGCCAACGTCACCTATGCGATTCAGCAGGCGATGGCTCCGTATCAGCAGTTCATGGACAGTGTGCAGCAGAACCAACTTCAGACTGCAGAACAAGTGCAGACTGATGTACGCAGTGAAATCACAGCGTTTGCACAGGACGAGAAAAACGAGTTCTACGAAGATGTAAAGTTGGAAATGGCAACATTTCTGGAAGCCGCCGCACAGCGGAACCAAAATATGACTTTACAAGAAGCGTACGACCGTGCTATTTTGTTACGACCAGACTTAGCTGAGCTCGTTGCTCAACGCAAGCTGCAAAGCGAAGCGGACGCAAGAAGCACAGCGGCAGCAGCGGCGAAAGCGAAAGCCGTAGGGGTCCAGGGAGCATCGCCAGACACTGGTGCTGGCAGATCCCAACCCGCAAGCCTTCGCGGAGCCATAGAAGCTGCAATGGACTCGACCGACTTGTAGTCTCCCAGTTCGGGGAGACCCTAGAGCAAAGAGGGCTCAAATGTCCTCGCCCACTAGGGGGAAGCCGAACAGGTAATAGGTTCACCTATGGAGATTACAAATGGCATTCCCAAACGTATCCGACATCGTCGCTACGACTATCGAAAGTCGTACGCGGCAAATCGCGGATAACGTAACCAAGAACAACGCCTTGCTCGCTCGGCTCGAGCAGCGGGGCAATGTGAAGCCTTTCGGTGGTGGTTCCGTTATCTTCCAGGAGCTGAGCTTCGCCGAGAACGGCAACGTCGGCTGGTACAGCGGTTACGACCTCCTGCCGGTGGCAGCGCAGGACGTGATTTCCGCAGCCGAGTACGCCATCAAGCAGCTTGCCTGCCCGGTGGTGATGTCCGGTCTCGAGATGCTCCAGAACAACGGCCGCGAGCGCATGATTGACCTTATGGAAGGTCGTATCAGCGTGGCCGAGTCCACCATGTCCAACACGCTGGCAGATGGCGTGTACTCCGACGGCACCGGCGACGGTGGTAAGGAGATCGGTGGTCTCGACATCGCCGTACCCACGGATCCCACCGTGGGCACGTATGGCGGTATCGATCGTGCCGCGTTCCCGTTCTGGCGCTCCCAGGCATTCGACTCCGCGGTCATCAACGGTGGTGCCCTCACGGCGGCCAACGTCCAGAACCTGATGAACCAGGCGTGGGCGAGCCTCGTGCGTGGCAGCGACCGTCCCGACCTCATCCCCATGGACAGCGTGTTCTGGAACTACTACATTTCCAGCCTGCAGAGCCTCCAGCGGTTCAACGGCACGGAAGTGGGCAAGCTCGGATTCCCGACCATCAAGTACATGGACGCGGACTGCGTGCTCGACGGTGGTATCGGTGGGTTCTGCCCGCCGGAAACGGCGTTCATGCTCAACACCAAGTACATCTTCCTGCGGCCTCACCGCGACAGGAACATGGTACCACTGATGCCGAGCAAACGCTACGCCATCAACCAGGACGCCGAAGTGCAGATCCTCGGCTGGGCCGGTAACGTCACCACCTCCGGCTCCGAGTTCCAGGGTCGCCTCTTCGATACCACGTAACATCCCAGGTGGTGGGTTGCTTCGGGCGGGGTAAGGCCCCCGCCCATCTTTTCGGCAAAAGGAGGTTAGATGACTTTTCCAACCGCACGAGCCGGAGCCTTCATCGACCCGGATCCTTCGCAGACCAATGACAACGCTGTCGATGACAACGGTGGCGGTGTCTGTTGCGGTATCGGTATCGGCTCCAAAGCAGTCTTCGACGCACCGGATTACGGGCCGTATCCTCAGCCCTGGTCCACCCCCAATGACCTCACCGCGCTGCAACGGCGCATCGGAGAAGACGGGGCAGCCGTAGGCGGCCCCTCCATCGATGGCCAGGACGTGGAGTTTCAGCCATCCACGCTGGTGTTCATCACGGTTAACGCCGTGATTGCACCGGATGGCGTCATGACTCCTGGCACGGCCCTCAACCGCACGGGCAAGACTCTGCAGGCCGGTCAGTCGGCGTGGGGCGTCACCCCGTAACATGGCTCTCGTAGAGCGAGAGTACGCAAGAACCAACGAGGGCGGGGTGTGCTCCGCCCTCGTTGAATACGACGACGTTACACTTCAGCTTACCGCGCTTATCATGCGTGGTAACATTAATGATAGGTCTGTAATTTCCATCGCAGGTACGGGCGACAGCCGGTCCGATGGATTAAAGGACCAGCCTGAAGTACGTATGGATCTCACCGCCGATAATGTTTTTATGGTATCTGACCCTGATGGTGGGGTCAGCATACCTACTGATCTTGTGATTGGCCTGGACAATATAACTGAGAGACTTAGGCCAGACGCTGTGCGAGATCGTCGGACAAGGTTGAAACCCAGAGAGCCTATAAGACGTAGATGACTGCTCAAGTAGAAGGCACAGTTTCAACAGATGTAGATGATACAGTAATATCTGTAACATTTGCTCACACCGTCCCGGTAATGACCGACGGTATGCTGCTCGTCACCACGGCGTTCAACAACCGCACTGATTTCAACGTTGTTTCTACCGTCACCTATAATGGTGTTGCCCTGACCTTTGTCGGGCAGGTGACGGAAGACGATGATACTCGTGTTGAAATGTGGAGGCTGCTGGCTCCTCCTGTAGGCACGTTCAATGTTGTTATCACGCTTGACCAAGTTCTAGGTACTGACCAGGGCATTGTCTCTGGTGCAGTTAACTACTCTGGTGTTGACCAGACAGTTCCTATCGGCAACATTGCCACGGCGAGTTCTTCTGGTTCTGGTACAGCTACGGTCAACATTGCCTCATCGGTAGGCGAGCTTATTCAAGACGGTGTTGGCTCTGAGGATACTGGCGGGCCGTTCACGGTTGGCGCTGGGCAGACTCAGTTGTGGAACCTGTCCTCGCCAGTAGCCGGTGCGAGGCAGGAGCATGGTGCAGCCAGCACCGAGCCAGGTGCTGCGACAGTCACTATGTCGTGGACCCTCAACGCTACCGACCGCTGGGGCATCATTGCAGTTGAGCTCCTGTCTGCGGCGACGCCAGTCCCGCCTGTGGTAGATGCTGGAGGTCCGTACAATGGAGACGTCAACACTGCGACGGCGCTCAATGCCACCGTTACTCCTGGTACTGATCCTACTCCTGTCCTCACTTGGACCATTGACTCTGGTCCTGGTGGTGGCACATTTCTCCCATCCGCCAATGTAGAAGACCCCACGTTTACTCCAGACACGGTAGGCGCGTATGTGCTGAAACTGGAGGCTAACCCCAGCGACGGCCCCCCTGTCAGCGATACGGCCAACTTTGAAAGTGATGACATACCTCCTACAGTAGAAGCTGGTGGTCCGTACACCGGCGATTGGAATACAGCTACAGCTTTGAATGCCACAGTGACGCCAGGCAGCGATCCTGCGCCGGTGTTACTGTGGACAATTGAGTCTGACCCACCTTTTCCGGGTAGCGGCATTTTTTCCAATGACGCTATAGAAGATCCTACATTCACTCCGTTTAATGTTGGCTCTTATGTTCTGCGATTAACGGTCACGCCTAGTGATGGACCAGCGGTCTTTGATGATGCTAACTTTGAAGCTGACCCTGTCCCGCCTACGGTGGATGCTGGTGGTCCTTACACAGGTGACCCAGGTGCGCAGACTCAACTGGACGGTACTGTCACTGTTGGCAGCACCAACGAAATCACGACATTGTGGACTATTGACTCAGGTGGCACGGGGTCGTTTTCTGATGACACAGTGTTGGACCCCCTCTTTACTCCTGATGACGTAGGCCCTTACGTTCTGCGTTTGACAGCCACAGCCCTTGATGGGCCAACTCCGTTTGACACAGCTACATTCAGTGCTGCTGCGCTGGCTGATGCTCAGATTCTCAACGGCAGGTTGATACGTGGGGGTACGCAGGAGCTCGTGTTGACTCAGCTCGCACTAGGGGCGGACCCACCTGCGGGTACAGTTTTCGTTGAAGGTACAGCGCAGGCAGGGTCGGGTGAAATGTACGTCGCAATAGACGACGGCGTAGTCCCCCGTGTGTTCATTGCTGGTATTGCCCATCAACATAACGGCGTCCGTCTTGTTACTTTCAATACTCCACAGTTCTTTGTCAGTGGTTGGGGCATAGATGGTAATGGAGCTCAGTGTGTCGGAGGTACAGGCACAGGGCATTCCAATGAAGGCATTAAGGTGACCAATGACGGTTTTACTGTCGTTGATGGTGTAACGCCTATTCCACCTACGCCTACTGCATTCCCGCAGCCGTCGCGAGTTATTCACGACTTTGACTTTGGTGACCAAAGTCAAATGCTCGCTGGTGGGGCCTTCAACTTCCCCATTCAAGATGGTGGCGGCATTACCAGAATACTGAATAAGGGCACCGACGGTACTTCTCTTGACTATTCAGGAGTTAGCACTGAGGCCCCCACTTGGATTCAAGACCCAACTGGTCTTCCTGCTGGTAGTGGCGCGGCTAGATTTGAAATAACAAAGAACACTGAGCTCTTTAAGAACATTGTCTCTGACCCAGGGGGCAACCTCTCAGTTGCTATGATTTTCAAGGGCATGGAAGAGCCCAACCCTGGGATGAACCAAATGTTCTGGGGTACCACGGGGCCTCAAAATGCTCTTGGAATGAATTATCGTGCGCCACCGAACAACGTAGGTAGTGCGCTCCTCTACGGTCAAAGTATGCAGGCGGAACCTCCTCCTGCAACTGCGCTGATTTCATATAATTGGTACATGGTTGTCGGTTCTGTTGACACAGCGTTCAATTTTTATGCCCAGAAAACTGGTTCAATACCGTTCACAGTAACGGGTATTTCTGGCAACGGTCCAGGTCCGAACAAAATATTCCGCCTAGGCGATAGAGACGATGCAGCGCGTCAATTTGGTGGTGATATCGCGCGTGTGTGGGTGTGGGACACCAAACTTACTCTTGCTGAAGGCCAGCAAATGCTGGATTGGGGCGATGAAAACTACGGGCCGTTTTCATACAACGGCATACCGACTCTGCCTCCCATACAGAACGATATACTGGACACCGTGGGCGTCCCCCTCTCTGGCACTGATGACATAGAAGGCTTTGCCCCTGACAAGCTGTTTGTCACATCTAATTGGGACGTCTTTGGAGTTTTCGCTGGGGATACTATTGAGCAGAATACTACATTTTCCCCCAATGTGGATATGACGGGTAAATTCCTTGTTGAAAAGGTAACGTCTGACTTGCAGTTTCACGATACAGTAATTGTTTCTCCGCACAGTATATCGGCCTTTGGGCCGTACATAGGCATCGCCTTTCCTCCACCAACTAACTTCGCTTTAGACATACTCTATGACTCCACAGCTGATTTAGGCTTGTTGGCCTTACAGCTCACACTTAATTGGTTCAGCACATTGATTCAGTTGCCCACTGATGGTGTGTCTAATTGGGAATCTTATGGAGTTGTGCCAGGCGATATTCTGCGGTTTGAAAATTCTTTGAACCACGGGCCATTGGACATACGTGTACGTGGATTCCAAGGGTCGCAAGGTGGCGGGGGCAAGGATATTCAAATACCAGCAGGTAGTATTCCAGGACTGCCGTACCTCGGGGCAGATATATCCGATGTTAGACTTATAAAGAGAGCTACAAAATGAGCACACCACCATCAGTTATGGATTCACGTTACGTTGACGAAGCGAGCGCCACAGGTGCCCAGCGTTTCAGGCATGATGACCGTCTGTACGCTACGTTCAGCACCAAGGCAGTCTTCGACCAGCACTCTTCCAACGAGCAGGGGCGGCCCATTTACTTGGACCGAGACTTTGTTACCATTATCGTGCCAGGTGATAAGCACTCTGTGGTCATGCGGCAGGCACGCCAGCAGGATATTCAGCGGTTTCCGCGCCAGTACGAAGCATACAAGCAGGGTAAGGAAGAGCAGCAGGTGGGCACGCCCCTCAGCCTCATGCCTTGGATGACCCCTGGCCGCGTGGAAGAGTACAAGTTCTTCAAGATTGTTACGGTGGAGCAACTGGCCGCAGCAGCCGACGAGGGCGGCAAAAACTTCATGGGCTTCCAGGCCGACAAGCAGAAGGCCAAGGAGTACATGGATGCCAGCCAGCGCGGAGTAGGTGCCCAGGAAATGGAGGACCAGCTGTCCGAGCGCGACAAGGAAATTGCCGAGCTCAAGGAGCAGATGGCCGCCCTCATGGCCGCGCAGGAGGTAACCGATGCCATTCCAGATAACGCGGACTGACACACTACTCAACCTGGCAAACCGAGTCCTCCAGGCTGTAGGGTTCCCAGCGCAAACTGATGTGGCGGGGTCTAACGACCCCGCCGTGCAGCAGATGGTGCAGTCTGTGAACCAAGCGGGCACGGACCTCTTGGGCATGCACGATTGGCAGCAGATGCTTAAGACTTTCACCACGGTTGTCGTGGAGGATTTCCCAGGGCAGAGCAGTAAGCTCATACCATTGCCTGAAGACTTCCTTATGTTCAAGGACCAAAGCCAGTGGAATGTCAGTCAGCAGTTACCTATGATTGGGCCTGTCCTATCACAGGATTGGCAGCGTGTGACGGTACGGACTGCCGATTTTGTGACCCGGCTCTTGTGGCGTGTCAGGGACAACCAGTGGGAAATAAAAAGCCCTCCGCCACCCCCAGGACAAACGCTGAGCATGGAGTATATCAGTCAGGGGTACGTCCAAGACCAGGATGACGCGCTGTTATTCAAGAACTTTGCCACTAAGAATGGTGATGTTTTTCTTATTGACCAGTACCTCATCTACTACCTGGCGAAAGCCAAGTGGCTTGAGGTAAAGGGGTTCGACTCAGCTGCTGCCATGCGCGATTTTCAGGTGGCCTACGAGCAGCGTTTCGTACAGGACCAGGGCGCTCCGGTGCTGTCGCTTATCAACCGCACTGGTTATCGCTACTTGGATTACTGGAACATACCTGACACGAATTACGGAGTCTGATGCCATTACAACCAGTACCGCGGATGGGAGTAGGCGTTGGTCTAAGGACGGCGCAGACTCGTAACACGCAACGTGTCACGACTCCCTCCCCTGTTAACGGGCTTATTTCTCAGAAGCCCCTTGCAGGGATGTTGCTGCAAGACGCACTTCAGCTGCGCAATTTCTGGTCCAAGCCCTATGGTCTAGAGCTACGGCCAGGGTACCGCATACATCAGAATAAACTTAACGATCCTGTAAATACGCTCATGGCGTATGAAGCACTGGACCCTGGCGACAACAAACTTTTCGCAGTAACATTTGAAGGTATCACAGATGTTACTGACAGGCAGGACAACCCCATACAACCCCCGCGCGATGTCACATTTGCTACTCAGATACCAGGCATTACCGACCAATGGTCGTGGATACAGTTTTCCACAGCGGGTGACAACTTCCTGTGCGCCGTTAACGAGTTCAATGGGTACCTCACATATTCCACTGCTACGGGCTGGGTTCAACATCCGGCGGGCGTGGGGGTCGGTGAGATAGACGGTACCGACCCCCTAAACTGGGACTATGTTATGTCCTGGAAGCGCAGGCTGTGGTTCATTGACCGCAATAGCACGAGAGCATGGTACCTCCCCGTAGACCAGATTGCCGGGGAGGTGCAGGAGTTTGACTTTGGCGCTTACATCCGGCAGGGTGGTACTCTTCAACAACTCGTTTCGTGGACTCGCGACGGTGGCGATGGCCTTGACGATTTTCTTATCGTTATTGGTAGTCAGGGCGATGTCATTGCTTACCAGGGTAGTGACCCTGAAAATGCTGACACATTCAGTATGGTTGGCGTTTGGGATGTTGGGCGCGTACCTACTGGTCGTAGAATAGCTATGAAGTCTGGTGGTGACGTACAGGTATTGTGTGAAACTGGCGTTATTCCACTAAGCGAGCTCTTTACTGGTGCGTTGAAAATTGGCTCCGCTGAGTCAATGGGGTTTGACATACAGACTATCTTGGCCCGTAAGGTTAGCGAAAATCTTGACGAGCCACAGTGGGAACTGCACTACTATCCTAGGGAAGAGCAGTTCATGATTAAGGAGCCAGTCACTATTAACGAGAGAGCGGCTCGTATATGGTCTGCCAGTGTTCACAATAACGCATGGTCACAGTTGACCAATCTGCCTATTCAGACTGTAGTAGTGTTTGAAAGCACTATGTACGGAGGGGACCAGGACGGCAACGTGTACGAATTGTTCGTGGGTAACTCGGACAACGTAGGCTTTGACGGCTTGCCCAATGAAGACCTTATTGGCCGAGTGCAAACAGGGTTTTCCAATTTTGACACACCTGAACTTAAGAGATGCCAGCTTGTGGAACCCGTGTTTCAGGGTAGTTCCGCCCCTGGTGTTCAGATTGTCATGTATAATGAGTGGGACTTTGACAACCTACAAGGGTCGCCGCAATTCTTTGCTCCTAATGACGGGGCCATGTGGGATGTCGACTTCTGGGACCAAGCCTTTTGGTCTGGTTCAGGCAATACCTATAAAGCCTGGTCAGGAGTCGGTTGCTTGGGTAGGTTCTTGTCACTATATATGACGGTGCGGGGTCCGGCACGCCTAGTATTCACACACTGGACGTTGTCGTTTGAACAGGGTGGCCTGATGTGATTGTTGTAAGGCCAGAAAAAGACCTACACTGGTGGCTCAACCAACGAGTATCTGTGTCTTACTCTGACGACTTCCGTGCAATAGGTTGGGTGGAAAAGGGTGTATTGAAAGCCGTCGTGGGGTATACTGACACCAATGGAAAAACTGCACAAATTCATGTAGCAGCAGACGGTAAGAACTGGATGCGCCGTGAGTTCCTGTGGTTCACCTTTTACTACCCCTTTGTTCAGCTCAAGCTGAATTGGCTAATTGGAGTGGTGAATGCAACCAATGCCAAAGCCCTGAAGATGGACACCAACATAGGGTTTGAAGAATTCACACGTATCCCTGACGGTTATGCTGATGGGGAGGATCTTATTTTGCTGCGCTTGCACCGTGAGCATCCGCGTGTGCAGAAATGGCTCAGCTTAGGAGAGAAATATGGGCAAGGCATCACCGCCACCGCCGCCTGATTATCGGGGTGCAGCGGAGGAGCAAGCTGAGTCTAGCAGAATTGCTACGAACCAGCAGATGTACTTCAACCGGCCGACGGTCAGCACGCCGTTCGGAGGTGAAGATTGGGAGTACAGGGCGCAGCGAGACCCTGTTACGGGGGAGAAGTACACTACCGCCCATCAAACTACTACGCTCACCCCTGAAGCACAGGAGGCACTGAGTAGTCAACTCCGTATACAATCTGCCCGAAGTGGTTTCGCGGAGGACATGCTTGGCAGGGTGGAGCAAGGGTACCAAGCAGGGCCAGATTTCAGCCAGTTTGGCGACTATGTAGGGTTGTCAGCTGACCCCAATGAGATGCGCGACCAAGCCTTTGGTCGTATGTCTAGCCTCTATGCGCCGCAGCGCGAACAAGACCGCAGCAGGTTGGAAACTCAGCTGAGCAACCAGGGTATCCAGCGAGGCACAAGAGCGTGGGACAACGCCATGCGCTCCTTGGGCGATGCAGAAATGCGCCAGGACTTGCAGATGATGCAAGCGTCCATGGGGGAGGCTCAAGGGCAGTTGGGAATGGAGACAACCGCCGCCAACTACGCGAACAACCTGCGCCAGATGCAGATAGCAGAGATGCTCCAGGAGCGCCAGACGCCGCTCAACGAGCTGAATGCTCTGCTCACCGGCCAGCAAGTGTCCGCCCCTCAAATGCCAGGGTTCCAGGCTGCGGGCCGAGCGGAGACAACGCAGTACATGGATGCAGCCAAGAGCCAGGCCGACTATGAAATGGACATCTTTAATGCCGAGCAGGCCAGTAAGGACGCTCTCATGTCTGGTGCTATGAATATGGGTAGCAGCATGATGATGTGCGACCTACGTGTCAAGCGCAATCTGGAACATATAGGCTACTACGAGGACAACATTCCATGCTACGCCTTCCAGTATGTCTGGGGCGAGGAGTGGTTCGTTGGTCCGGTGGCTCAGGAAGTGGAAGAGGTACACCCCGAGCTTGTTGTTGAAATCAACGGCATCAAGCACGTTGACATGAGAGGATTAGGCTATGCCCATTGACCCAAGAATGGCAGCGCAGGTCCAGGCGCTCAGGGCGCAGGGCGGCCCCACAGGAGTCGGCCCAGCACCAGGTCTTCCAGCACCAATGCCGGGAGGTCGCCCAATGGGTGGCCCACCTATCATGGCAGGCCCTGGAGCCGGGGTTCCTCCCGGTGTCCCCGCCGCCCCTCAGAGTGGGCTAGGCCTCCCTCAACAGGGACCTAGCATCAACGCAGGTATCCCGGCGGCACTTCAACCCGGGGCTGCCAATCTGGTAGCTGGAATGCCGCAGGCGCAGGAACGTTTCAGCCAGGGTCAGCGGGCCGGTGCCCTCTCTGACGAGTTGCGGCAAGGGTCGCTGGAAGCTCCAACAGGTAAGATGGTCGGGCGTGTGTACGTCCCTGCCAGCGTTACTCAACATGGAGCTAAGCTCGTGCAAGCCTGGGTCGCTCGTGAAAAAGAAAAAGAGCAAAAAGAAGAGCGTCGGTTGGCGAGTGAGGAAATGTCCATGCTGCGGTCCGGGTACTTAGAGTCGTTGAAAGGAGGCGCAGGCAGCGACGAGGATGAAGTCTGATGGCTGAGAAAACCGCAGAAAATCCGTACGGCCTGAGCAACAGCGAGTTAGCGCAGATTGATGCTATGTCCGCAGCTGCGAACAGACCCAACATCAACTTGATGGCGGGTATGGTTGCCGGCGACCCTGTTACTTCCAACATGGCAAGCCAGATACAGGCGCAGCAATTTCGTGGAGGGCAGCAGCGGGTCGCTGGGCTGAGGGGCGCCCTCCAAGCTCGGGCTGGTGCTCGTGACGTAGAAAGGCGTCAAGGAGTACTTCAAGCTGCTAGAACAAGGTCGGCACAAGAGGCTGCTGCCCTTGAGCGACAGCAAGAGGAAGCAGATTACACGCGTGACCGTGCGGATGAATTAGCTGACCTGCGTTTCAAGCGTGAACAAGCCATGGATTTGGCTCGTCTTCGCAATGAGCGCATGGTCTCTCAGTCTGACAAAGAGAAAGCCCGGTTAACAAGGCAGGAAAATAGTTTCCGTATGCGTCATCACAAGACGCAGCAGCCGAAGTCTTTGAGCAATAGCGAAGCAACGCAGCTGAAAGATGGCAATAAGATGATAAAAATAATGGTTGACAACCTTGCCACTTTCAAAGACAGCTATGTCACGCCACAGGCAGGCATGATCGGCCGCATGGAAAACTTGGCTTCGCAAGAGTTTGGCATGTTCACCAGCAAAGAAACTGATGAACAGGCGGCCTGGTGGGAGCAGTACAAGCGTTTCATTGAGTTGGTGGAGCGGCATGAGTTCTTTGGTGCTACACTGACTAAAGGTGAGAACCAGTCTTGGAAGCAAGCTGAAATCAACATGGGTATGAAGCCTGAAAAGCTACGGGCTAACCTGAAAAAACGTGTTGAACGGTTGAAGGAAGTGCTGGACAGCTACGCCTATGCCGTCACTGTTTCCAGAAAGAACCCCAAGGCTGTGAGTGCATTAGTCAAGAGCAGCCTGGGGGAAGAGTGGTCTGTGCCCAAGGAGGAGTATTACGAACCATTCCCAGAAGAGTTGTTAGTGGGTGGTGGAATTGAGGATACCGTTTCTGGCTACGAAGAAATGTCTGATGATGACCTACGGCAAAAGATGATTGACGCAGGGTTGGACCCAGCAGAACATGGCCTCTGAAGCTGAAAAGTTAATTGCCGAAGCGAATCGCCGCAGGCTTGTTCGAGAGGCTGCTAGACGGTCCGCAGCACCGGGGGCAGGCACCCCTAGCCCTGGCGCAGTCGAAGGCGTTACGGGCGTTCCTGTGGCCGCTCAGGCACCTCAGGCAGCGGTGGCCCCCACGGCAGGGCTGGACATAGGCAGTAAAACTCCTGAAGAGGCTGCGCGTCTGGCTAAGGTTGCTGAATATCAGCGCTCGCAGGCAGGTGGTCCCATCTCTGTGGGACGCCGTGCCATGCCCGAAACTATAAATAGAATCATGCGTGAGCGTGGCATGGACTACAACCAACGAGCTGATGCCCTCATCGGTAAAGGCGTAGCTGATATAGGTCACGGCATCAAGCAACTTACCGTCGGCCTTGACCCTGGAGATGAGGCTGACGTACAGGCGTGGCGTGATCTTAGCGCAGGCGCGGGCATGGATGAAGGCGAAGCCTTTATCAACGCAGGTACAACTGGTGATATCGCCGGCAATGTCGGCGCGTTTGCCGTCCCCCTCGGTGCAGCAGAACAAGCAGCTATGAAGCTTACCTCTGCTCTACCCCGGTGGGCATCAAAGATGACTGCTGCGGGTGCAGTCGGTGGTGCAGAAGGTTTCGCGCAGCCTGTGCTAGAAGGTCAAACACTCGGGCGTGGTGCCACGACTGTCCTTGGTGCCGCCCTCCCTGTAGCCCTGAGCGCAGGTGTTCAGGCAGGCCGCAAAACCTTGACTGGAATGTTTGAGCGTAACGAGGCTGCTGAAATTCTAGCAGACGAAGGTGTGCAGACTACTCTAGGGCAGGGTGTGGAAACCAGTGGGCTACGACCCTTCGCCAAACTGGTAAAGAATATTGAGGAAAACTTGCAGGACATCCTGCCTGGCCTCAAGGGTGGGCGCGAACGTGCAGAAAATGAAGTTTCCGCAGCGCTCGCCAGAAGGGCTGTCCCCCCTGGACATGCGCCACCTGTGAGCCAGCCTGGTACGGACACGTACTTTAAGGAGATGGACACTATATTCAATGGTGCGTACGACGATGCCATTGCGCCAATCAAGGGTAAGTTTACGTACGATGACCTTGACATAGGAGTAATTGACGCATTCGCTAATAAGGGGCGGATGGTGGACAAGGGTGTTAGGGACAGCTTTGAAAAGAAAATGTACGACTTGCTGGAGGAATACCAAGTCAGTGGTATGACTGCACAGCAGTTGAAAAGATTTCAAAACCATATCCGCAGTGAAATACGTGACCTAAGCCAGCGTGAAACTCTGTCGGATAATGCTCAGGGTATAAAGGAAATATACTCTCAAATCGACACGCACCTCAACGGCCTGTTTGAATCACGCCTTACCACGGAGGGAGCCAATCAACTGCGGGCGGTGAATAAAGCCTACGGGGCCAAGATGTTGCTGGAGGATGCGCGGGGGTTCACACGTGCCAGGGACGAGCCAGAAATTCCTGTGCGTAATCTGGAAAGGGCAGTCCGCAAACGCACCAGTCAGCGCAACCGTATTCGTGGATATGGTGGGGGCCAGGACATTATAGACCCAGCGTTTCAAACGATGGGGCCAGGCCAAGACCCAAGATGGTTCCGTGCTCTGGGTGGCGTCGGTCTCGGCGCTGGCAGCATGGTATACGCTCCCCTCATGGCTCTGCCTGCTCTGGGCACGAGCATGGTGGGGTCCAGGCGTGGGGGCGCACGAATGCTATTCGGGCTAAACCCCATGCAAGAGCGAGCCAAGCAGATCATGGACTCAATTGTGGAGCCAAAGATAGGCACGGCGTCCGCAACACTTCTAGATAGTGGGGAAGAATAATGCCACGTAACGCAGCAGGTCAGTATACTCTGCCCGCAGGGAATCCGGTAATAACGGACACTCTAATCGAGTCCGATGGCTGGGCTAACCCCACCATGGAAGACCTAGGTGCGGAGGTAGAAGACTCCTTAAGTCGCGACGGCAAGGGAGCCATGAGGGCCGCCCTCGGTATCATTGACGGTTCCGAGGCTAATCCGGGTCTGCGGTTTATCGGTGAGACAGGCAGTGGTCTGTACCGTGAAAGTGATGGCCGCTGGTGGCTGGTGGTCAAGGGTGTGCAAAAGATACTGGTCAGCGAGTTGGTCGGCGTCATTATTGATGATAACCTCACTATTGAAGGCGATGTTATTATCAACGGTGCCGGTGGTCTGGTCACCGCACCAGTATTCATTGATGGTGTGGCTGATGAATGCAGCTCCGCATCCAAGGCAACGACCCAGAACAAGATGAACATCTCGTAGACTACGAGTTGTTTGATGGTAGTATCATAGCCTATGTTCAGGGTGATGGTCGCCCTGTGTGGCTTATCAATTCAGACCAAGCCAACCATGTTCGCTTAGAGAACAGCATTCCCGAGGCTTTGCTCGTAAAGGCCACGAATGAAAACAGCGGTGGTGAAGTAAGGCTGGGGGCCACTATCAGCGCCGCTGTCGGTACGAACCATGTGGCCCACTACCCCTTCGGCGGGCAGGCCGATGCCGACACTGCCCGTTTGAGCTTACTTGAACAGACAGGGGGAGGCAATCTGCCTGGTGGCGCGTTCGAAACCAGTAATCTGGGAGCAGGCTACAACAAGAGCTTCACCAAACGCCTGAGCGCTGGGCAGACGGACAACCTTGCTGAGTGGCGGGATGAAACCGGCGCTGTCATGTCCGCCATTGACTTTGAAGGTAACTTCGTGGGCGGGCCTGGTGGTGGAGGGTCAGGTGGTAACACCCCGACATCCACCGGCAACCAGCCTGTCGGGCAGATAGCAGGCTTCCCACTCAACCCTCCCAACCTTGGCACAGAGTGGTTAATCTGTGACGGCACCAGCTACCTGACGGCCAACTTCCCTGAGCTCTTTGCTTACCTCGGCTATGCCTACGGTGGAGCGGGACCTAACTTTAATGTGCCTGACCTACGGGGTGAGTTCCTACGTGGGCAGGACTTGGGCAGAGGCCAGGACCCTGACGCTGCCAGCCGTGGTGACCGAGGGGACGGCACCACAGGGGATGCTCCCGGTACGACACAGCTTGAAGGGGTCGGCCCCCATCAACACAGCTACGAAGCTCCCAACGGTGTGGTGAACCTCAAGGGGTTTGACCCCAATCCGCTGCGAGTTAGTTTCCAAATCAAACAGACCACGGCAGGCACAGGTATGGGCAATGAAACTCGCCCAGACAACGTCTACGTGGTTCTGTGTATCAAGGCGGTGGTGTGATGACTGACTGGTACGACCGTTGGAACCCAGGAGGGATGCTGGTTGACGAGGCGGGCGACCCCGCCGACCCTACTGCCCCGGAGTTTCAAGGGACAAAGCCGTTTGCATATTCAGGATATCCTTGGCAACAAGAACGAGAAATTGCCAGGCAACGTCAGGAATGGCAGGCTAGGCTGCTTCGTGAAAACCCAGAGGACATGCGCCTGAGCGTACAGAATCCAGAGAGCCCCAACTTTAAGTCACCAGCGGAGCGTGAAAAAGAGTTGGAGGATTTTATGGAAGAGTACGAGAAGGAGCTAGGAGTATTCAACAAATGAAGACATTGCTTGGAATTGTGTTGTTCGCCTTGGCGTCGACCGCCCTGGCCGGCGAGTATCGTCAAACGCCACGTAACAAACAGATCGCAGTGCAAGTACAGAAGGCGCAGGCTACAGCCGATGGATCTGCTGTAATCAACGAAGCACCTCCGGCAAAGATACCTGACCCAGCAGCTATCGCACCAAACCCTTCTGCCCCACCTCCCAGTGCTCAGTGTCGGTTCGGCTGGGGTGTGACTGGAGCCGTGCCAGCCTTCGGTGCAGGCATTACTGCGAGCGAGTGGGACGAGATATGCGGGTTGTGGCTCGCTGCCCAGCAGACAACTGGCGAGGCGAAATCCGAAGCAGCTGCCGCTGCCTTCTGCCTGACAATGAAGAAGGCAAAAGTACACAGCCCGACCTGCGAAACATGGAAGGCGGGGCAGGGACAAGCTGAGGTAGTGATGAACGATAACCGAGCCAACGTGTCGTTCGGTGGTGCAGGGTACAGCGGTGGCTGGAACTAGCACGACTATGAAAATTGCTGGTGGAGTACTGACGCTGGGGGCCGTCGTGTCTATGGCCTTCGGTGCTTACTTTGTCATGCAAGGGGCTGTCGGGGAAGAAGCTAAGACCCGACAGCTTGCTGATGAACAGCTTCGGTTGCAGAATACCGCTGACGATATGGACTTCGCCATCTATAAGGTGGTTAATGAAATGGAAGTTATAGAAAAGAGGAACGCCAATGGTGTACATTATCATGGTGATGACAGGCGTCTATCCGCTCTCCAGCGGCAACTTGATATTCTGTTGAACAAACAAGACGCAGTCCTACAACGTCTTGAAAGTCAGGTTAAATAGGTTTCTTCAAAACGACCGGTGTAGTCTGGGGGCACTGGTCGCGCAAGGGTTTCGCGCCTACGTGCTAGAGCCACCCTGGAAAAACAACAAGCCGAATGAATCTTGCATACCACCTGGTGAATATGAATGCCACTGGCATCGCTCACCCAAGTACGGCTGGGTCTACCTCGTATCAGGGGTGCCCAAGCGAAGCCACATCCTAATACATCCTGGTAACATCCCTCGTCATACGCGGGGGTGCCTACTGCCAGGCTCGAGCATAGGCGAGCTACATGGATTCCCTGCGGTGTTGACTAGCAGGGCCACCACTCGTCGACTGTTTAAGCATCTAGGAAAGCAACCGTTCTTGCTGGAGGTAGCGTAGTGGATATCATACTAGGTCTGCTCACGGGCGGGGCCACCGGCCTGATTGGCACCGCCCTCAGCGGGGTGATGAAATACTTCACCAACAAACAGGAACACGCACAAGAGCTTGCCATTATGGATATGGAACTCAAGCACATGGACAAGGAGGCAGAGGTAGCGCTCAAAATAGAGTCCAAGAAACAGGAGGGTAAGGAAGCCGAAGCAGCATGGCGTGGTCTTGAAGCCAGCTACCGTGAAGCAGGCCAGCGATGGTCCACGGGGGACAGCGGCTGGATAGTCTTTGTCGATGTGGTACGTGGACTGATGCGCCCCCTCCTGACGCTCATACTGGTAGTGCTCATGGGCACCATATTCTTCACGCATGCCACAAACAACATGGAAATGCAGGAGCAGATTGTAGCCACAGTTCTTTATCTGGCGACAAGCGCAGTCCTCTGGTGGTTTGGCAGTAGAATGGCCCAAACGGGTAAGAAGTAGCAAAACGGAGCCGTCAGAGCCTTCGAGACCGTACTTCTATAGGGCGGTAGGGTACCAGGCAAGGGTACCATAACGGAACGGTCTGGTGGCGTACAGGCCGTCCTACCTATAAACCCCTGTAAAAACAAAGGGTTAGCACCACATTTTCACCCGCAGCCAGGTGGTGCAGATGTACTTTGTCCCAGACACAGGGGTTAGTCCACGGTGGGGGTGAGTCCAGTACGGTGGGAAGACCACTAGCTTGCCAGCCTCCGGTCGCACTTTAATTCCTTGATGTAAAAACTCTGTTTCCCCACCCTCCTCTACATCGTTAAGGTACCAGATAAGTGCCAGCATCCTGTTGATTATTCCGGGCACCGGGCCGGTGTCCACATGGTACTCATATTTCTGCCCAGGTTCGGTTCGCTGTATTCTACAGCCAGGGTAGTCGAACTGGTCCTCATTGCCCACAAATTCTTGGAACCATGCAAAGATTTCAGTAACTGAGTCAAGAAATGCTTGACCCTCTACTTGCCATTCCGCACGGTTAGAGATATCAGTAAGGTCAGTGGATGCTTTGAAGTTGGGGTCGTGGGTGCCCTCCCCAAACCTGCCGACTTCTTTATTGGGGTCAAGCTCAAATTTAGATATGGCCCCCTCGCAAAAAGGTCGACTCAGCGTTTGGGGAAACTCGTAGATGAAACTGCCAGGTTTTACTTCCACATTCTTTTCCTCCAGCGCACGTACATGAGTGTCCCACTTACAGCAAAAGTCATGAGGGTACCTATTGTGACTATAGCTCCCCCCGCCCAGGTGACAGCTTGGTCTTCTAAGATGGCACCCACTATAACTTGAACGCCACCTATAATGACGGCCCACCAAGAGTTCTTATTTATCCACTCCGCTACATCCATGACGCGGTGCAGGTGTTCTTGCTGGTACATCTTCATGATAAAAGCCGGTTGGTCGCTGCAACGGGACCGGCAACTCCGCCACAAAGGCAGGGAGGTTGTCTGTCGCTTGTGCGACCTCCCCTCCCCCGGCAACCTACGGGGGACACGCTAATCATGAGTACCAATACCTTTCAGGGTCGTTAACTGTGGTACTCGGGTCGTCATGTCTGTTAAACCTGCGGTTCTCCTTTCCGCCTACCAAGGGGATGCACTCCACTTCGCGCACCATATCCTCAGCCATGTCTTTCCACTGGCGGGCTTCAACGCCCACGCGGGTTAATTCATTGTTGAGCCACCAGATGTAATGCCCGGTGGCCGGATCCATCTTGGGCTGGGAGTTGGTAACCATGTATCCAGCCACCAGTATCATCATCGCTATGTATACCCTTGTGTTCATGTTGCACCTCAGTCTTGGTTGACATAACCCTGGCCTCGCGGCTCCCCGCTGTCAGGGTTCATTTCCCTGTTGGCTGCGTCAATTGTGGGAGTGTTCCACTCAATCAGCTTGCGCAGAAAATGCTGTGCTTTCCGTAGGTCAGAGATGCCATTCTTCTGTTTCCATCTCAGCACGTACTTGAATATTTGTGCCTCCATGTACGGCATGTCATGCATCAAGGCAAAATCCCAATGTTCAATGGGCTGGCCTTTATAATGAGTGCCACCTACCTGTTCGTCATTTGCTGGCATATCTACGCTCCAACCAGGCTTTGCAGGCCAGACGCCAGTCCGGAGCGTCTACTTGGTCTGCCCATTCAAGGGCGCCTTCCCTTTCGCCCTGCTTGTGGTTAGTGAAACTTAGCCACATAGGGTATGCTACCCCAGATAAAAAGGGATAGCTACTTGAGCTTGTGGGGGTGTCCAGCCAGTCCTCTAGTTCCATTAGAAAATTTTGAAAGTCACCTTGGAATAAGAGGGGGCCGGGCGACACGGCCTCCCCTAAATAGTAATTCGTAGATGAGGGGTGGGCGTACAGTTTTTCAAACCTGGGCATTTCAGGGTACACGTGGAAGTTATTGCTGAATTGATACAGCTTACCGACCATCTTTTTCAACGCGCAGGCCAAGAACTCTTGTAGGTAACTGAAGTGTACGACATTGGCCCCATAGCATCCCCAGATTGCGTCGTTGCTGCGGCATGTGACAGTCATGTCTAACAAGTCCCCTCGAACGCTTATAAAGAGCTGAGTATTACAGGGAACGTCCTTCCCAGGAGCACGTAAGTCACTAGGGTCCCACATCTGTATGACAGCCCGCCTACTTTCAGGGTCCTTTTCTAGGTGGTCTATGATAGTAAACAGCTGGTCCTCTTCCCAATTACGTCGCCAGCGGTACCCGTACGAACCTTGAAGCACTACACCGTCATCGCTGTATTCTGCCATACGGGGAAGCAGGTGCTTCACATAGGCTAGGTCATTTCTGCCAGCCAGCATCCATAGTGATTCGAAAAAGTGAAAGTACGGGTTGGCGTCACGTACCTCAGAGAATAACACACGTTCACGTGGGCGGTGGTAGACATTGAGCACAGGGCCAGGAGCTACAATGACTCTACCATTACGACTGTCCTGCATCTCGCCGGCAGTCTTGAGCCACCACAGCCCATCGGGGTAATTCTCGTTGACGTTATTCCTGCTGATCTGGTGTGCTGACATTATCTATGAACTCCAGGTTGTGGTCCTCACAAAATACTTCAGCGTCTTCCAGGCAGCCAAAGATCTGTATCCAGGTGGGTGGTCCTTCTGGTATATTCAGGACAGCCATTACCCTCCCGTCATGGTATTGGGTTCGTACTGTCAGGGTGCCTTCCGTCGTATCGCTGCTTGGGTTTTGATTCTCCAAAGTATGTACGCTCCCATTTGTCAAACTCACACAGGCAGTTTTGAAAGTCCTGCATGTCTATTTCAGGCATGGGGTCCAGCAGGGGGACAACCCGCTGGCGTGCAGCCTGCGCCACCCTTAAGAATGCCTTCTTAGACGGCCTACGCCCGTTCTCGAGCCGCGCAAGCCCGCGCAGGCTACCAGGGCCAGGGGCGCACCACGTGAGCCGGTCTGGAGCCTCCTGTAGCGGGTGTCCAGGTGTGTTCTTAAGGTCAGCTATCACCTGTGCTGCCAGGAAACTACCTAGCCCCTTGACCTGAGTTAGCTGTCGGTGCCAGTGTTCCAGAGTATTTTCTGGTTGTATGCTGACCATTGAATTGCGTGTATCATCAGCCACCCGGAATACATAGTCTATCTTATCCATCTTCACACCACAGGTAGTGATGAGGTACGCACCGTTGAATATCTTAATACCACAGGCCCGACGGTCTTTCAAACCAAAGGCCATATCTTCAACATCCCAAAAGTGTGGGAACCCCAGCGCCTGAAGTGTGTCAGGCAAGTTAAACATCCGCGCCAGCACCAGAGCGGGGATAAGGTTTTCATGTTTCACATTGGGGTTACGCCAATGTTCTGCTATCCACTTGGTGACCTTGTCGTTTTCCCTGTGTACGTTACAGAACCGAAAGTCCTGTAGTATACGGTCCGTTGTCCATGGTCTAGGGTCCCCACGCTCCCGCTTAACCAGTATATTCCACCGGTGATTAATCCAGTATGCTATTCGCTGCTCTGCCGTGTTCATAGGCTTTCTTCCACTGTATGCGAGTGTCAATGCGGGTGCCCCCGCCCCAGGCAGTCTTGGTTTCTTTTTCCACAGCCTTAACGAATGGCCGGTGCAGTTCCTCCAGTCGGCGGGCTGCGTCAGCCAATAGCTCAGGTGTACGGAAGTGACTGCACCCACCGGGGGCGTCACTACCACCTTTTTGATTGTTGACAAATTCTGAGAGTATACAGTTGGGGTACCCGAGCTTCAGTAAGCTGAGATTCATGTGGTGGTCCTGCATAAGCGGAATATCCGTAAACTTCAGGTTGTGGTGCTTGAGTACCTCCGTCTGGTATCCCAGCACTCGAATCATACGCCCCACTTCCTTAGTCTCTTCCGTGTAGCGGTTCCCGCCCTCGCGCCCCATCATGCCCACATGCACGAAGTTGTTCAACATGTCTTCTAAACAAGTGAACATGAATAGTACATCTTCATTGGTTAGCTTGCGAAACTTGGTGCGGTCATCTTCCCTACGCCTGTAGAATAACAGGTCATCATCAAGCATGAGCAGCTTACCGTTGAACATATCAAGAATCCACTGGCGCGTGGGCGATATAGTTTCAATGCCAGCAGGCAGTGCGATGTGAGGGTACTGGGAATACAGGTGTGACTCACGTGCTTGTACGATTAGAGTCGGCTTGTACTTAGATTGCAGGTAGCCATCAAAGACATCAAACGTAGTCTGCTGTCCCGAACGCCCATAGGTCGGAATAAATATTCGCATAGGTCACCTCGAAAATGACCCCGCCCCACGAGGGGGCGGGGAAGTGCAGCGCGAACCAGGGAGGAGGTTACGCGCTGGCGCGAGTGCCGCCTTCGGTCTTTTTGTCCTCGGCGGCGGCTTTCTTCTTGGCGTCGGCAGCAGCCTTCTTTTCGGCAGTGGCCTTGGCCTTCGCGGCCTTGGCATCCGCCTTGGCCTTCTGGTCGGCTTCCCATGCCTTGCGCTGTTCCGGCGTCTCGTTGATGGCAACGAAACCGTGCTCCGTGTCCCACTTCAGGGTGCTGTAGGTGCCGCCCTTCTTCATGAACTGTTCCACGGTATCGCCCGTCTTGTACAGAGCGAAACGGGCGTGGGCCTTGGAGCCGACGCGCTTGGGGTTGGAGTCCACGCGCACAGTGATCTTGCCGTCCAACGGGAAGTTGGGGGAGCCTCGCTGCTTGCGCTCTTTCGCGCCCTCTTCGGCGGCGCTCGGGTCTTTGGTAGCTCGGGATGCTTCGGGCATTGTGCCTCTCCTTTCGTTGAGTTTGCCAGGTGGCTCTTAGAGTATACCACATAGCCTCTTCACACGCAAGCGGTCTTTTTAGCATACGTGTCAACCCCACTAAGGAAGGTCTCTTGCGTGGCACCCTTTTCATACAAAGTGTCCACGACTACTTCGTCCAACGTACCCTCTGCAATGATACGGTGAACAATAACGTGCGCGGCTTCGTTACCTTGACGCCAGACTCGCCTGATGGTTTGTAGGTAGTACTCCAAATTCCATGTGATGCCGTAGAATATGATGTGGCAACAGTTATCCTGTAGCCCATCAATTCCATGACCCATGCTCGCAGGGTGCCCGATAAGTACAGGCAATTCACCTCGTGAAAACGCCTGTATATACGCATCACTTTTCTTGGCACTTGTCCCCCCTCCTATGGCTGGGGCATTCAGTTCTGTTTCTAGCCGTTGCCGGTCGTGGTCAAATTCGTAGATTACCAGGGCAGGGGCGCCAATCTCTTCTAATAGGTCCTTGGTGGCTTCCAGTTTGGCGTCATGTAGGTAGTGGATTTCACGCTGCGGCCGGTAGTCTATTTCAGCTCCGTATATGCCGCCGTTCGCTATCTGCCTACATTTGATTCCAGATGCTGCCTTATTCATGGCAACCAGAGGCTCACTGTTAAATACAGCAAAGAATTCCTGTTCCATTTGCTTGTAGATATACATGGCCTCCCGAGGCAGCTTGACCTTTATGTCATTCGGTATGAGCTCTGGCATTTCCAGCCAGTCGCTGTCTTTAATACGGAGCACGTAGGGGTCAACGGCCTCCTGGATACGCTCCATCGCATTGTCCTTAGGAGTCCAAGTATAACCCCCATAGCCTGAGGGGTAAAAGTATTTCGTCCGGTAGTGGGTGATATACCGGCCCAACGACAAACCTTCATCCAAGATGTATATTTGCCCAAACAGGTCCATGAGACCATTAGGCGCAATGGTTCCGGTGAGTATGTAACGGCGCTTGAAATAACCGATATGCTTTCGTAACACCTTGGAACGGATGCTTTGTCCATTCTTGAATTTAGTGCTTTCATCAACGCATAGTATGTCTGGCTCGAAAAGTCGTAACCGCTGTGTGTCACTGTGCCACCCTTTCTTCTTACGCACGTAGTTGAATAACCAGGGGACGGCTTCCGGATTTATTAGGTAGATGTCCGCATCATCCAGTAGGCGGTCCGCCTTGTCCTTCCCATGGATAATAGTCCAAGTTAGATCGCAGAAGTTGCTCCACTTGTCCACCTCTTTGGGCCAGACAGAGTAGCAGACCCTGAGGGGTGCTATCACCAGCAGCTTCCTGTTGATACCTAAGTGCTTCAGGAGTTTCAAAACCGTAAGCATCGTAGATGTCTTCCCGAGGCCGGGATCCATAAGCAGGCCCAAACAGGCTTGGGTCAGCATACGACGGGCTCCCTCCTCCTGGTATGGATGAGGCTCCCATAACGGCTTGTGTGAAGAGGATAGCGTTGTGCTCATTGTCAAATGTTTCTACTATCTGCAGGCGTTTGTGGAGTTCACGTTGGTGGTGCGCCTGAAGGTCGTATAGTCCAGTGTCGGGCCGCTTAAACTCTATGTATATACTACCACCGACTGGCAGGACGACCAACTGGTCAGGGCGGGCCTTGTGGCCCAGGACATTCAGCTTGATGCACATGCACCCGATGGCAGTCGCCATTCTTACATATTTCTTTTCTATTTCCTTTTCTAGCCGAAACGGCATGGCCCTCCCTCCGATTTACGATATTCACACCATTTACAGTACCATCCAGGACGCGGCGCACACTCTGTGTCTACATCCATCATTACTACCCGACTGTCCCACCTGGCCCTGATGGCAATCATATTGTCACGGTCTACGAACACGGGCTTGCCCCACGACCCTGGCTTTTCATCTAGATAGTAGCACTTGCCTTCTGCCCGCTCTATTTCAGGGAGCGCCCACAGGACTGCCGCACTATAGAGTTCAATCTGCTCGGCGTGGTTGTCATATCGCTTGCCAGACTTATAGTCAATGACAGTGGCGAACGGCTCTTCAATGTGCAGTAAATCGATTATGAATATACACGCCTCATCGCCTTCTGCTACGACCTCCCACTCTTCGTTAAGACATATCCGTTGTTCCTTCAAACCGTTAGCATATCGTTCTAGATGGGGTTGATGGGGGCGCATCCACTCCGGCACTTCATACAGCCCCTTATCAATATGGAGCTCTAGGTCCTTGTGTAACTCGTCCCCTCTTAACGCCGCAGCCGACTTCTCAGCGATAGGTCGAAGTCGTTCGTCGTACTTAAATCCTTTCTTCTTGGGGCAACGTTCGTATGTGCTGACCTTGCTGTATGACCATCTACTCATCGTCTGCCTCCGGGTCAACACGTACAGGCTCACGATTCTTTTTCCGCCAAGCAAGCACATCCTTTTCCAGGTACTTAACATCGTTGCCGACTTTGTAGTACACCGGACCACGTTTACGACTACGCATTCCCTCCAGCGTAGTTTTCTTTATACCCAGAAGTTCTGCGGCTTCTTGAGAGGTTATCAATTCTTTTATATCAGGTGTGGTCATTTACATTTCTCCAGATCAAACCAGTTGCTTCCTACAAAACCTTCGCTTTGGAATGGTACGTCAAAACGGGGGGCATCCATCACACGTTGTAAGTCCTCCATATCTAGCTTCCAGCCTACTAGCGGAGCACTTATGTTTATCTCATCATGCACCGTAGCCATAAAGACGGTGTCGTCTCTTCGCATTGCATCCCACTCAATGATGGCTTGCTTGGTCTGGTCGGCAGCGCCACCTTGGATAAGATAGTTGAGCAGCTTGTACTCAAACGAACGCATACGGCCCTTGATGAGTTTGGGAGGTTCAGTGTAGTATACTCGCCCGCCCCAAGTTCTAATGGGGCGTCCCATTTTACCTCTTCGCTTGGTGGCGGCACTAAGTTCTTTGATACCTGGGAAGGCTTTGAAATAAGCATCAAGAGTCCTGCTTGCAGCAGCATTAGACACGCCCAAGCCAGAAGCCAAACCCGGGACCCCCGAACCATAGATAATGCGAAACGCCGTAATCTTGACATGCTTCCTCGCTAGCTCCAGTGAGCTTTGTGCCAGTATGATTTGCCTAGCAAGTTCATGTGGGTCCAGCGATGGGTTCTTAATGTACGCTTCAAGTAGCGCACCATCTTCATAGTGTGCTGCAATGCGGACTTCCTGGCTGCTAAAGTCCCTCTTGAGCCACACATGGTTCTCTTCAGGCAATAGGTAACGTCGTACCAGGGGGAGCTCTGGCAGTCCGGCGGGTATAATCTGTTCAAACTCATTACTAATATTCATGAGGTAGGGCTTACTTCCAGACAGCCGTCCTGTCCGCGTGCCTACCTTCCCCCCGCCTATGTCGCTACGTACCTGATTCCATGTGGTGTGGAGCCTGCCGTCATGTGCGGCCAGGCCAGACCAAGGCCGCAGGAACGTTTGTAAGCAGGTCGCGAGGGCACCCCGGTACCTTAGCATAGCCAAGGTGTCGTCGCAGCTTACAGCGGCTTCGAGAGCGTCCTTGGCTACACTTCGCTTGCCGGTGGGGGTTAGCCGCCACTCGCTAATAAGGCCAGCATTGTCAAGGGCGTCGGCCAGCAGGGCAGGCTTGCTCCAATCAATACTGTCACCTACCTTGGTGTCTAGCATCTCCTCGACTCTAACCATAGCGTCCTCATATATGGCTAGGTCATGGTCAAGCCTGGCAACGTCACAGCGCACACCCTTCTTTTCAGAGTGGTATAGGATGGGCATTAGCTTCTGCTCACGCTGGTATGCGTCAGCCATGTGCTGTCCTTCAATGGTGGGCATCAGAAGCTGGTATAGTTCATAAGTCATGTCCACATCCTGGCAGGCATATTCACCTACCAGTTCGCCCGGTGCTTTGCTGATGTGCGCCGCCCACTCCTTATTGTTGGCCCCCTCCACGTTGGCTCGAATCCATGCCTCTAGACGGTCCTGTGCTTCAGGAGCCATGTTAAGCAGAGCCTCAGCATTGGGCTTGAGCTTTAGATTCGGGGAGTAAGGGTCGTTAAGGAAAATGAGGAACATGGTATCGTGGATATCCATAATGGACGGCCACGGGATATCAAACCAATACTTTGACACACTGAGGTCAAATTTCGCATTGTGACAAAGTATGGGTTCGCCGCTGGTAAGGACCTGGCCTGTCGCTTCATAGCCACGTTGCCAGTCGGTGTTGTTTCCAATCGGGTGCCCCCAGCGCAGATAGTAGCTGGGGGCACCGTCATGTTTCAAGGCGACACCCACCGGCTTCGGTGGGTGCCAGGACGTGTTGTCCGTTATAGCCTCGGTTTCAAAGTCCAGGGTCCACACTAGCTACCGAACTCCTGGTGCAGTTGCTCATAGATAGCTTTGGCATCTGCACGCGAGAGTTCAATAGGCCGGTGCCCAGGTAACATCAACCGCCAGCTGCTCTGAACCACAGCCACTTCCTTGCCCTTACCGTTCGGCTTGTTCACCCGCAGCGGGGGCATGGGCTCCTTCAACGGTTTGGTGTGCCGTTTCCAGACAGCCTTCCCCTTCTGCTTTTGGTAGCTGGCGAGGCCCATTTCACGCAATGTTGAAAGGGCATGGTTGACAATAGAGCGGTGAAGCCCTGACTTTTTGATGATGGCTGGCATGCCCATGTACTCATGAGTGAGTAGCACTTTGTTGACAGCCGTTGTGTTGGCTTCTGAAGTAGCCATAGTATTCCACCTCGTGTTGCGTTATGCGAGCTACAGTGTAGCTAGGCCATGTTAATACTTGTCGCTATCCTCTGCAACCCCCTGTTCAGCCGGCCCAGGAGGATCATATGGCTGGGTGAGGGCGGGTACCACCGAGCCACGTTTGGCGTCCAGAGCTCCCAGTAGTGCATCATCCAGTGCGCTAGGTGAGTCAAATGTCACCTTAAACTGAGTTTTCTGGTCCGGTACCACCTTGACGGTGGTCACTACGGCCCACGGTGGACGCCTGTACGCCGCTCCCACCTTGTTCACGTAGTTGCTCCAGTTCTTAACCGACGTTACCGGGATGCTCATGAGGGCCACCTCAGCCTCGGTTACCATGTCCGGTGTCAGCTCCTTGCTGTACGGTATGATAGCCAGCCTGCGGATCTCACCACATGCCTTCCCCTTACTGGTGGGCCGAGGGTCGCTCCCCCATTTGGCCTTGGGACACTCAGCACAGGACTTAGCCTGGGCGTCAGCGTTGTCGTGAGGCACCAATTCTTCCTTGGAAAATGCCAGGGCGAAACACCGGGGAGGGACAATGTTGTCCGGGTCCCAGTCTGTATCGTACCACCTGTTTTCCATGCAGTGGTTGACAACGATGCAATCCAGGGTATTGTCCGGATACGGTGTGTCCTCATAGGACAGGATACCACTGCGGACTGAAATGCGGCTTACACTGGGACGTTCAGTGGCTGCCACATCCTTGGCATCACCCGCCAGCCGTTCTTCCCAATTCACCAGTTCTTTCTTTTCTTCCTTAGCCATTACTTCGTACCTCGTATTTAGAGTTGCGTTAGGGACAGTTTTTCCACCGGGAATGCCCCCACCCCCGGGACCTCTACTCCATCATCCCACCGCGCTTTAATTGCGGTGTCCGTCAAACGCCGGTGCAGCAGGTCAAACTCACCGGTTGCTTGAATATGTGCGTGTATCAATTCCCAATCTTCAGCTATGGGCTCATCCTTAACCACGCGCTTCGCCAGATGGGTTGTCCCCCCTATAGCTTCAGTTTCACTTTCCCGTAGGGTTTCAAGGATAGTTTCCATGTGGCCCCTCTCGACTTCCTTGATGGCCTTGGCTTCCTTTTCCTTAGCAAGCCTGTCCGCCCTCACTCTTTGATACTCATCAATGAGTGCGGGCACTTTTTCTAGTGGTAGCATTTTTCACCTCGCAAACTATCATTATACCACGACGTGTGGTCTACACAACCATTTCAACAACCTCAAATCGCCAAGGGAGGAGCGCCCAAATGCGCCCCTCCCATGTCCAAGCGATAAAAAAGTCATTGCTTGCCGTCCATCCCATTTGTATGTACTTCAAGCAGCCTCCAGAAATACCTCCGCTCTGTCCCACAGTCCCTTGTTAAGCCTCGTATTCGCAGCTACTTGCTGCACGGGGTTCACCCAGGTACTGCGCCCCATGACTCCAACGACATTGTGCCGCCGGTTGGTCAAGTTTTCCTGTATCACATTGAATGTGCGCCACAGGTCCTTACCCACATCTTCCTTTCGGTGCGTGGTAAGGATATCTCCAGTGTCCAGGGGAGGCAGGCCTCCGCCTGGGTATCGTAGTGCCAGGGCATCTAATGCGAAGGTATGCCTTTCCTTATCGGTAAGCTCCCTTTCCATCATGCGCTTGCGGTGTTCCAGCACCAGGGGGAAGGTCTTTATGAGCTCTTTGCTCCCCTCCACAACCGACTCCGTGGTTTCCTGTGCCCCCAGGTGGATTATGTTGATGCCACCGAATAGGGACTCCCCGACAACCATGCCGTTCAGGCATATCAGCCTCACCAGGCCAGCCTGTAGGGAGTATCGTGCTGTGGCATCGTGGCCGTTCAGCAACACCACCTCAGGGATTACATCCCCAACCTGCTTCGCTTTTCCTTGGCGCAGCCTGATGGCGTGTCGCACATAGGGTTCGTTGCCGGTGCGGGAGCGGTGTTGTCCAACGGCGTAGATCTGCAGTCCGCTATCCAGCAGAGCTTGCAGCACTATATAGGTAGGTATGAACGCATACTTGTCGCTCACGGTGGGTGCTGGGCTTTC
>Ga0209977_10000049_pt1 | contig 40722 bp, 27 predicted proteins | sample SumtaG_2_FD_183113 | JGI IMG/M metagenome (GOLD analysis project Ga0209977, IMG submission 183113) | Deep subsurface microbial communities from Indian Ocean to uncover new lineages of life (NeLLi) - Sumatra_00607 metaG (SPAdes) (version 2) | ecosystem: Environmental > Aquatic > Marine > Oceanic...
ATATTGATGAAAAAGAAAGTGCTTATATTCCATTTGTTCAAACAATCCTACAAATGAGAGAGTCTTTAAAAAAGTTCTTGTTTATTATAATTGGAACTAATGAGGATTGGAGATTATTCAATGATTACATTAGGTTACACCACGATTATAGAACGCAACTTCAGGGTTTTATCATCAACAGATTAGATTTAACTCGTCTTACTTTGAATGAAGTTATTGAAGCATTAACAATAATTATGACCAAATTTTGGTCAAGAACAGGTATCGTAAATCCCTCAAATCCACTTTACCCATTCAGTAATAACATTTTCGCATATTTATACGAATTTTATGCCCATGAATATCGAGAAATATTAAAGTTTCTAGATATGGTTTGGTCATATTATAAGAGCTCTATTAAAGTATCTCCGTTGGTTTCCCCTTTTACAATTATTAAATTTGTTAGGGTTGAAATGAATAAAGTCTCTACTTATCAAAAAGCTTTAAGTAGTGATTATTTAGGGGAAATCTATTTCAGTAACTTGATAAATTGGGAAAAAACACATATAAAAAGGTGGTTTGAAAATATAAAGGCGCGTCATGTAGGTAAAAAACAATCAGAGCTAGTAGAGGAAAAAGTAACTGAGGCTTTAAGAATTCTTCAAGAACTGGAAGTCCCAAAACAAATTAGTTGGGCGCAAAAAACATTTCCAATAACTATTGCTTTAGAGAGTGGTTCCAAAACAAGATATCCAGATGTTTATGTTAAATTATCAACACGTTCTATTTCAGATAAAAAAAAAGCTTTTGAGATACAAGTCAAAATGTATGATCAAAATCAATTTGTAAAATTAAAAGAAATTAAATCAAGCCTAGAATTACTTGAACACGCTTATACTGATGCTTTACTTTTCTTAATGACTGGAGCGGGATTGGAAGATAAAGCGATTGAAAAGATAAAAGAATTAAATTTAGAAGATCGAATATTATATTCTCGCCCTTTAGATGATGAACAATTTAAAGCTTTAGCCTTTTTAGTAGCATATAAAGAAATAACTGGAAAAAAACCTACAATTAAAGTAATTAAAGATATTTTTGAAATATTATTCAGTCAATCTTGGGACTCAGTAATAGACAAAATAAGAGGTATTGGATCATATAGAGAAATGAGAATAACAGATGAATTAAAAGAAAAAGCAAAAGCGACATTACTCAGATTTGTTGAACCTACCAAGCCAATTGATACTTTTAAAACTCAAAAAGAAGAAATTATAGAACCGATTCAATCAGAGACAATCAAAATTATTGATACCCAACAAGATTTAGAAACAGAGCGTGTGGCATCAGATGTGAAAGTCCAAGAGGAAATTCTTCCAGATAAAATTGATGAAATACTTAATGATTTAAATTTGAGTGATAAAAAAGCAATTTTGAAAAAAGTTTATAACCGATATAAGGATTTCGAAAAAAATTTGAAGTTTATAATCGACACTGCTACAAAGAGAAATGATCGATATAAAGGAAAAACTACTAAAGACTATTTGAAAAAAAGAGTTCCTCCATATCTCTCTGATGAAGAAATAAATGAATTATTTTTACGACTTAAAAATGAATTTATTAAAAAGCAATTACCTGAAAATGAACTTCTTTTTACATACCAGGGCACTTCGATTATTATTACTGAATTAGGAAATGATTTTTTGAAATTACTAAACAGAATGAGTTAACTCTCCTTGATCAATATCTCCAGCTATATTCAGATATTATTTTTCTTCGCGAAACGGTTAGCAAATTAAAAACATGAAGTTGTTCTTTTATGATAATAATAAAAAAAAATTAATTTTATCAATCGATAAATGCTTAAATAATTTCTCAGGATAGAATCCTTTAATCCTTTATATACAATGTTTTCGTGAAATAACCGAATATTAAGATAAATGATTCACAATTTATGCTTTTGGTTTTAAAATTAAAAACGATATTTTTTCTCTCTCTCGTTTTAAGTATTTTTTAACTACTAAAACTCAATTTTATAGTATATGATATTAATGGTTTATTTATTAAATTTTAAATCTCTTCCCAATTGAAAAAACTTAGAATTAAAATTACTACAACTGAGATTATGTTCAAAATAAACCCATAGATAAATGTGTTTGAACTTATCAACAAAATTACACTCGTAATAAATAAACCTGCAAAGATGAGCTCTATTAGTTTTATTTTATCAAATTTTATGATTTTAGATGGATTTCTTTTCTTTGTATTCGAAAGTTCTTTCATCTTTTTTGGATTCTTAGTCAAATCCTCAACTTTCTTAATATATCCATTTAAGTTATTTCTTAAAGTTGAAAAAAGAAATCTCTTATCGAAAGGCAGTCTTGCTTTTAAGTAATTTGGAAATGTGGCGATAGGATGTCTCATATGAAAGAATGTTCTATATGCATCTGACATCCCTGGTTCCAATTGCGGAAAATTTAACTCATTCATTTCTTCGTCTAATAATCTACAATTTTGAAATAGCCAATTCTCTTGTTCTCTTGTGAATTGTCCTGTCCTTTCTATGCTTTCTACAATAGAAAGGTATTCTTTTGCTCTTTTTAAACTCTCTTTTAACTCTGACTTTTTGTTGTTATTTTTGAAGTTTTTAAACTTTAACTTAGTTATAATTCCCATAATAACTATTTTTTATTTTAAGTATCTTGAAATATGCAATTTCAATAATTTCAGGTTGTAATTTTTACTTATTTAAGCTTATCACCCTACAGGTTTTTTAACTTGCCTAACTTTCATAAATTCTAAAAACGGATTATAAAGGTTCTAATTCGTATAGAAAGCTTAAGAAATATTATATAGAAAAAATATCTACTGCTTAATGGATTAATAAAATATCAAAGAGTTGATGTAGATTAAAAGAAAACCTAATATTTTATGGATAAAAATATTCTTATCTAATATAGTTTAACTACTTTAACACTTAATAGCTAGTAGTTCTTAAATTTTTAATCCAAGATGTGTGTAATAATTAATCTTCGTGAAACGGTTCTTGTAGTAAATTCAATTTATGGGAAATAAATGAATTTTTAGAAAAGGGGTTATTTAAAATTCAACATAGTATTTCTTTTTAAAAATAATAATTCATTATTAACATTATGCCTAATCTAAAAGCTCATTGTGCCATCAGCAGACAGCGAACTGGATTTAATTTCAGAGCGCTCCATCAATGGATAGATAATCCTCCTGAGGCGAAATATCTTGGATCAGACCACCGAATAGAAAGACACGCATACACGAAAGAAGATATGAAAACTATTAAAAATTATTGGGACCGAAAAAAAGGACTTGGTTGGGGCGAGAAAGCAATAATAGAATGGTTATTCCATATTGCTGTTGATAATATCAGTACAGCGTTTAAACTATCTAAATCTCATTACGGGGAAAACACTTACAATCTGATTGAAATTGGAATTGCAAATTCGGGATTTATAAATGTTAAATTTAATCGAGCAAGCGATAATCAATTAAGAAATAACTTCTAAATTCTTCGTGAAACGGTTATTGTTCATAAATACTAAAAAGCAATAGAAACTTATGATATTTGAAAGATTTTGAAACTAAAAAAGCTTTAAAATTTCGAAGAGCGAATGATTCTGAAATCTTATGGATTTCGAAACAATTTATTAAAAAAAGCTTATTAGACATAGAGATAAACAACAAAATATCCAATTGATATTCATATCAGAAGATCTTCATGAGAAATGAAAAAAGTCTTTATCAGAGGATAAGAATAAAAATAACTAATCTTAATGTATAATTATAAACTTTAAAGTTAATAAAAAACATGACTTAATCTAATTAATAATGAAAATCCTTACTAATTCGAATATTGTTTACGGTGAGATAGAAAAGGTTGTTGAAAACTCTAAAAAGTTCATCTATATAGTTAGCCCATATATTAAATCTGAAATAAAAGACCAAATTTCCTATGATAAATTTAGAAAAGCTATAGAATTAGCAATAAAAAAAGGAACTGAAGTCAATTTTATTTCTAGACAACCTGATTCGCGTTTTAAAGGAGATCCTGAAAAAATATTAAAAGAATTTACAGAAAAAGGATGTAATCTATATTTAGTACCAAATTTACATACTAAAGTATATTGCAATGAATCTAAAGCACTTATAACCTCAATGAATCTATACATGCACTCGGTAATAAATAATGAAGAAATTGGTGTTAAGATTAGTAGGAAGCATGAGATAAAAGAATTTGAGACGCTTCTTTATTATATCTATAAATTAAAACTAAAAAGCAATAAATCTGAGGAGATTAAACAGGAAACTCAACCAGAAATAGAAATAGTAAGTGATATTCAAGGTAAGGATATTGAATATATCTACGTCTTAAAACTAAAAAATAATAAATGGTGGGTTGGAAAATCAAAGAATCCTTCAACAAGAATTGCAGCACATAAAGATGGAATGGGAAGCTCATGGACAAGAGATAATAAAGTTATCGCAACAGAAGAAATTCTTGAAGAAGGAGATTTAACAGAAATTACACTTAATTATATGAAGAAGTATGGGTGGGAAAATGTTCAGGGATCATCATGGTATGAGAATCAACTAGATAAGTATATTCCAGTTAAAATCCTGAATTATGTAAATGTACAAAAGAAGTTAAAGCCGAATGACGGTATATGTGTTGAAAACGATGAAAAGTATTTAGTTTATATTTTAAGATTAAAAAATGATAAATGGTGGGTTGGAAAAACAACTAATATTAAAAGGACATTAAAGAAAATTCGAAATGGAAAAGGTTCTCCTTGGACGGTTATCAATCGACTGATAAAGTTGGAAGAATTAAGAGAGAAAACAGATTTGAAAGAAGTCACTCTAGAATATATGAGGAATTATGGGTGGGAAAATGTGCGAGGATATGCTTGGAGCCAATGGAACATGAAAAATCCTCCGAAGGAATTGAGACTAAAATAAATTTTTAAAATTCTTCGTGAAATAACCGATTTTAATTTCAAGTTAGTTCCGAGTTGATATTTAATACCGTGTTTTTATCATTTTGTATTAATTCAAATTTAAATATAAGGCTTTTTCTATATATGTAAAGAACTAAAATATTAAATACTCAGAATTAAAGACCATCCCTGTGAAACCTAAAGCATTATTACTTCGTGTTGGAGCAGATACAGGAGAAGGATCAGGGGGCTTTGTAGGTTCAATTTCAAAGAATAATTCGTTCGAATGGACACCTATGCCAGAACATAATGATCCTTTATGGAATGAATTATCCTATGGAGACAATGTGTCAAAAAAAGAAAATAACAGGCCAGCACCAAAGATTTCGCAATTACAGAAATTAAATAAGGGTGATCTTCTTGTATTTTATGCAGGTCTTAAAAAAATAAGTGTAAATGCAATATATATTATTGGTTATTACATAATTAAAAAGATATATGATCTAATCGAGCCAAACTTGCCACCGGAAAAATTAAATGATACAATTAAAGAATTAAATCAAAAATATAAAGATCCACGTATAAAAAATATAAATAAGCTGAGGAAAGGAAATCTTATTATTATTGGAGAAGAGGGAGGTCTCCTCAAAAAAGGTATTAAAATAGGGAGCAAAGTTGGTTCTCAATACCGGATGGACCAAGAATTCTATTTCTTGAAGTATTATGGTGATTTGACTAGAGTAGGTTCTGGTCACAATATTAGTTATAAAAATGTGTGGGATCTATTGAAAGATAAAGAGCTCCAAACGTTCAAAAAAGTAGATTCTGAAGAATTAGAATGGGTAAAAATATGGAAAAGTCTTTCAAAAGAAGAAATCATGGAAATTACTAACGATATTAAAGAAAAAAACTTAGAGGTGCCAGATTTTATTGATTTTTTGAAAAAAACACTTCATTTAATAACAATGAAATAAAAACAAAATTGGAATTATTTAAAAATAAGAAGGGTTGATTTAGTGAAAATGGTAGAAAATATTTTAAGAGAGTTTAATGATGAATTAAACGCAGTAATTACAGAACTTATGGAAGAGAATAACATTGCTAAACTTGATCTAATATGGCTATTCTCTTATACATTGAATAATTTTAGTATTCAAAGATATCTTAACAATACTCAAAACATATTCAAGCTTTTAAAGAAAATCGCCACACAACTATTAATCCTAAAGCATGGGGTTGGAAACAGGACAACAGCATTAGATTTGTATGGGGATATTAAAGTTAGAGTTATTGATCGATTTGATGGAATAATTAAACAAAATAAAGAGTTATTTACATTATTAAGTAATGATTTAAGTAACCTCATTAGAAGTGAGACTACGGATATTATGATTCAGTTTACTAAAAATAAACTGCGCGGAAATTTAGATTTAGTATCCTTTATATTAAAGATAAATGAGCTTTCGGTAGAGGTCGAAAGTTATTTTAAAATTCCCATTAATGAAACTGAATATTTAAAGAATATAATTTTCTTAGAAAATTCTTACCCTAATCCCGGAGATTTTTATCTTAGCAAAGATGAACAATATCTTGAAATAGGACGATTATCTATGGGGACTTTAAACTATTTAGCAAAACATGTATTTAATAATGAATACAGCGTTAATAATATTGAATTTCAAATAACTTATAAATTAACTAACAGTCCTGTTAATAAAATGTTAAAACCGAGCCTTACAGCAAAAAAAGCGCACATTTTTGATTTCTGGACAATTGGTGATGAGTTAATTAAATTAGGCATTGGATATTGGTATCCTTATTTTACTCTGATGAACCACAGTACAAAAGATATAAGTCTTAATTTTATAATTCCTACTTTCATTTTAGATATAATAAATGAAATAGGTGATTCTCTATCAGAAATAAAGGATTTTCAAGAGAAGCTAGTATCTTTTGACAATAGACAAAGGACTACCAGAATTGTTTTAAATTCTGAAGTTTCTCATGATCAGATTAAAGATTATGTTGCGGAAAATTCAGACGCACTTGAAGATGGATTGAGAATAGTAAGAAAAGAATATAGGACAGGTGAGGTGGGAGATATTGACATCTTGTTTCAAACTGAAAAGGATGACTTTCTCGTTATTGAAGTAAAGAAAAGCATGGCAAGATATGAACCGGTTGGACAAATCCTTGGTTATATCAATTGGGTTAAAGAAAATTTAGCTGTTCAAAATGAAGTTGTGAGAGGAATAATTATTTGTAAAGATATTCACCCTCAGTTAAGATCTGCTTTTAATGAAGCGAATAATCCGAATATTCAAGTGTGGAAATATGAGAAACGAGAAGAAGAACTTAGCTTTGAAAAAAGTCTTGAAATTGTGGGTAAATTATGTCCTTTTTGTGGTAGGTTTTGTTCTGTTCGCGCAACTGTTTGTCCCAATTGCGGAGACCCCTTTTAACCCAACATTTTTACATAATTTTTTTTCGTGAAACGGTAAGATCTATTTAAGTAAAAGTTTTTCATTTATTTCAGTCTTTTAAGGTTTATACAATTCTGATATATTAATCTAAAAATTCGTTATTGACTTAAATCAATATTTAAGTGGAATCCCCAAATCAGCTAATAATGGAGTCAAGAATTTCTCATAATATCCTTGAAATTTTAACTTTTCTCCAAGATCAACATGGGGGTACCGCTTATAGACCCATAATAGTCCCTTCTTATCGATGAAATCACGTTCAATATTCTCAATATGAGATTTTAAATCCAATTTGGTTAACCTCATAGTAACTATATATAACAAAAACGAAATGAAGGTTTCCTTTATGAGCTCTATATCATCTTGAGTTAATTCATGACTCTCATGAACAACCTTGTTTCTTAACTTTCGCATCTCATCAAGTTTATTTTCAAGTTCGGGTGGAAATTTAGATTCTTTTATTTTTTGATACATATCTTTTTCTTTATAGTCAGTTAATTTTGAATTACAATAATTTTCTAAATTTGCATAGAATCGCACCAAGAATTTAAAGGAATCAATTTTTTTATCAGTCAAAAATCCGCGGCAGAGATTTCCCCACTCATCGATATTTATCTCGGTTATTGCTCCTTGAACCTTTTTTTTTATTTGATCTATTGCCTCATTCATATAATCAGCGTAATCCATATATGGTTTAGGATAATTAAATAGATTGTAAAAATATTTTGTTCCAAATTCATCAAAGGCAGAGATTTTTCTACCTTCTAATTCTTTCAATTCTTTTTTAGCTACCTCAGCGATAAATCTTAATACATAATTACAGTGAGGACAATTAGTGATCCAAACTTTCCTTATATGATTAGATGGCTTGATTGCTAATTTATTTACTACTTCTTTATCTGATATTACCTGAACACCCCTAGAGGTCTGTGAAGTGTCCATTATAACTTTTTCTATATGGAATGCCTCAGGAATAAAATTCTGAATACATATAGGACAAGTAACTTCTGCCTTTTTAGGATTGTTTTGCATGATAAATCATTTGGAATTGTTTCTTATACCTATTTTGTTTTGAATTAATTTAAAATTTTCGTGAAATAACTGAATTCGAATAGTTTTATAGAATAATCTTTTAAAGAATGGCACTTTAGAATAATGCTATTAAGTAGTTGTATATGTTCTCTATTGATCTTTTTACTTATTTTTATTGCGTTAATTTTTAATTATTACTAAACGATGATAATAATTACGGTTCCAATATACTCAGATCATTCCTGATTAGCAATATCATCTTAAAAGATTATATTAGCTTCAAAATTTATAACACATCATATAGCGGTAATATATGCTATTAAATAGGTAATTCAAGTGTAAGAAGAATAGTATCATAAATCTTTACCTTAATGAGGTGTAAAATACATTACATGGTTTTCAGGGATTCCAAAAATTAATAATAAAGATACAGCACCTAATTCTCGATGGGATAATATTTTTTCAAATATTATGAACATTTTTACGAAAAGAAAAGCAGAAAGGGGTGAAAGAGGTAGGATAAAGGAGCTAATTGAAGCTGTTAACGATAATAAAGATCACCTTTTAACTCTTGATTCAGGAACTTTACTTGATGAGTTATTGGTTATCTTAAGACCAGGTAGAACAACAACATTATTGTTAGATGACATCGCTAAAATAACAGATTTAAATCAGAAATATGATGGCGTGAAAAAGGGTGCTCATATTTATATTCAATTAAAAGAATTGAGCCCAGATTCAAATAAATATCCAGAATTAAAAATTTTGTGGAAAAAAGATTACGAAACGGCAATAGAAATTATTAAATCTTTACGATCTTCTTCTCATTATTATGTAATAATGAAAAATCTGTTAACAAAAGTTGAATTAACAGCATTTTGTAAAGGAGGTGACCGCAGAGCTAGATGGAAATTGGACTCTATTCATCCTGAGTATGCTGAAGAAAAAGGATGTTATGGAGTAGCAGCAAAATTAATGTATTTTATACTTGAAATTTTAGAGGATGATTTAAGAAGTAAAAACATAACCCAATATAATACAGAACTAGAAAGATGTAAAGAAATATGTAAATCAGAGTTTAGTGAACGGGAAATTGCTTTTATTAGTCAATTATTGCCTAAATCAGTCTGTCCAATGTGTTTAGAAAAATTAGAGTTAGTTGATTTCTTTAGAAACGGTAGAAACGATCCAGAGGCAATAGTCTTTGGGCATTACGAATATCGAGGCGCTAGAACGGGAGATGTACATAAAGGAAAAAATGCATTTTGGATTCATCGAACATGTAATTCTATCCAAGGGATTTATACGATAGAAGAAATTATAAACCATTTGAATACAATGGTTGATAAACACAAAGAGTTAACAATTGATTGGGAAAAAAGAGGTTAGTTACAAATTTTCATTTAAAATTAAATCTATGGATAAATTTCCTGACTTCTTTCTGATAGCTATTTTTTCATCAATAATAATCTTTATAATAGTAGAAATCTTCTTTCTCGTCTCTAATTTTGAAGGAATTGGTAAAATTACATCCATTATTCTGTTTCCAATTGTAGCAATGGTACCTTGAATAAAAGTAATTGCTTTTACTTGTTTTTGTACGATATCGAGATTTAAAAGATATAATAGTAAAAAAGGATCAATTTCTTGATCATTTTGAATTGTTTTGATCTGATATATATGGCTTTGGATAATAATTTTAGTATCTAATTCAGTTACATAAGCAGTACTACCTATTAAATTCGGACCACCATCTTTCACCAAAAGAATATCGCCTACTTGAATATTTTGTTTATCTTTATATTGTAAATATACTTCTTCAGATGTTTTTTTATGTGAATCGAGTTTGATTTCCCAATTAAAAAATTCACTAGTACGAATAAAAGGAATGTCTCCTAACCCATAAACATGTGATCCTATCTCCGCGCCTCTGGGTATGTAACCCCCATTATTACTATAAATTATCTTATTCTTCACTAAATCTTTTATCTTATATAAAGTAAATTTTTCGTTCTTTTTTAGTATTTTTAGAGTTTTTTCTACTCCAGTATAATAAATAGGGATGAAAATTTTATTTTTGATTTTACTAAAAGCCAATTTAAAGGTTTTTTGTTCTTTTAAGTAATCAAAATCTTCATTCTTTCTTAATTGTTCAGGAAGATTCTGCAAATCGTCATTCACAATAAAATCTCCTCTAATATCTAATTTTTTACTTCCATCCTTATTTAAATTATAAAGTACTTTACCATCCTTATCGTGACCTACATTGTCAACTATAGCAAAATCTATATTATAATCTCTAGGTATTTTATCCAACTTTTGAAAGAATAAAATACTGGTTTTATTACAAGTGAAGGGTTGGAATGTATTTTGATCCAATGAAACAACTCCTAAGATAATTCCATTATTTTGTAAAAACTCCCATATATATCCATCAGTAGGATTTCCAAAAATTCCTTCAGGTAAAACTATACCTAGCTTGCCTCCTACTTTCAAGAGCTGTACACAGCGCTCAATAAAAAGGACTTGAGGAGGTTGTCTCTTTACTAATTGTTTTTGTTTAACCCATCTATTATCCCCCAAATTCTTCCAAACATGACCAAAATCATAATTTTTTAAAATTTCTTTTCTATCTATAGGAATTTTAGAGCCAAAGGGGGGATTTGTAAATATATAATCAAAAATATTATTTTTTATTAATTCTTTTGCTTCAGAATGGTAATTTAAGTCTAAAGAATCTTCACAAAAAATATTAGAAAGCCCTCCGCATAAAATTCCTAAATATAATTTACACATTTTTGCCAAAAAGAGATCCTTGTCAATACCAAATAGGTTTGGTATGATTTTGTTTTTTTTTTGAGCTATTTTTTCATTATCTCCCTTGTATTGATCCTCAATTTTCGACCAAATAAATGATTTTGATTCAAGTAAAAAACCACCATGTCCACAAGCAGGGTCCAGTATTTTAGAATCTATTTCTGGATTTAAGTAATTTACGATAAATTTTGTAACATTTGGAGGAGTAAAAAATTGCCCACCTTCGTCTTTAAGAATCTTACTTACGAAAATCTCAAAAGCATCACTTAATATATCGCTTGAGGACTTGAGTAGTGAGATAAATTGTAACTCTTCAACAATTAAGTAAATTAATTCTTTATTCAGGTTAATTTGTTCATTTTCTCCAATAATCTCTTTAAATTTTTCTTTAACATTGTTATTGAAAAATAATTTTATTCTTTCTGCCAACTCTTCCTCATTTTCGTTATTTCTTATGCAAAAATCTAAGATGTCCTCAGATGATTTATGCATTTCATCAATTAGTTTGCATATTAATAGATTTACTATTTCCTTCGAACGAGTTCGAGTATCTGTGTCTATGTATTTAAGTTTTGCATAAAGATGCTGATTGATACGATTAAACTTTTTTTTCAGATTAGTTGTAACGATCAAATCCTTTTTTCTTAGTAATCCTTTCTTGTGAAGACTCTTAGGACTTTTAGGAGAAATCTTTTCTACTTGATGATCTTTTAAGAAATGTGTAATATCCATTTAAACCACTTTTTAAATCTATTATATATTATTGTATATTTAGATATTTAAATAAAAAAAGGGATATAAGATTTTTAATTAATCGTTTAATAAAATTCAATAGTCCTTCGTGAAATAACAGATTGAAATAACTAATTTTATGTTTTTTATATAATTAACATAATTGGATAAGCTATATTTAAGTATTATATTAATAATTCTCTTTTTATATGATCTCTGATGATTTGATAATGGATATAAGGAATTTAGAATTTCTGATAGTTAATTTTTAAAAATGACTAAAAATAGGGATAATTTATTAGAAGAAATTAATAAGTCAACTTATAATTTTTGCAAAAGGATCTTAAATCTAGAAGCAGAAAGATCTATAAGAATTTTCACTTTCCTAATAAATTCCTCTATATGGATGGTTTATTTTCCTGCATTAGTTAAAAAAATTAAAGAGAAATTCCATTCTAGAGATATTAGTGACTCATTAAACCTTGAAAAAAATCTTGAAAGAATATGTGGATTATGTCTCTTCATTAAATTATGCTATAAGAGTTCTAATCAGTTCAAAAAAGGATATACAGATTCGGAAATAGATAATTTAATAGTATATGACGATAATTTCAAGTTGATTGAGGATTTTTTTATTCATAATCTAAAACCCCCAAATTTCCCAGAAAAGATATATCGAGAATTATTGAGAAAAATTGAATATAATCCTCTGCCAGAATTAGGTTTTGATCCCGAATATCAAAATTTAGTTCAAAGTAGCGAAGCTTCAACTCATCTAATATTGTTTACAATGATGGGATTAAATATCTCTGAATATAATTATCGTTATTTAAAATATATTCCGAAACAAGAATTATTAAACCAATATTTTGGGATGTTTAAAAATAAACAACCTGAGAAAATAATGAATGTGAATCCTGAATTGAGAATTTCTTATCAAATCACGGAATTCACTCATAATATTGGGATTCCTATTTTTGGTTCAGTGGATTTTATTGAAGATATTATAACTTCGTTTAAAAAATACTATTGTTTAAGAGTTCCCGCAAGAGCAATGGAAATTGAGAATACTTTGAAGTGCTTCGGGGAACTTTTAAAAATTTCTCAGGGAAAATCATATTTCGAAATACAATGGAATCAATTGAAAAATATACTTATACAAGCAAGTTCAAAAGAAATATCTAACAGATTTCTAGATCAATTTTGTTATAGTAAAAAATATGAGTTATTCCCTATAAATTTTGATGCGTTCAGCCCGGAAGTTTGGATTCGAAAGTATGACCAATTTTTAAGGGCTGCTTGTTTTTATCATTTTGGGAAAGTATTTTCAGGTGTTTTTTTATTGTGGAGGGCATTAATAAAATTCTTTGAAACCATCCACAGAGAAAGAGAGTTTTATACAAAAAAAGGAAAGAATTTAGAGAATTGGACATTTAAAATTATTGAAAGTTATAAATTTGAATTAGAAAAATTAATCTTAATAAATAAAGAGAAAAATCCAACACAATCAAAGAATTATAATTCATTAAAACTACAAATAAAAGAATTTTTCAAAGAACCTTTGGAATTGGAAGTGGAGTTCCCTGATCACATTCAATTTGAAAAGTCTAATAAAACTATTACGGCTTCATCTAGTTTTTTCAGTGAGATTGATTTAGCATTTCGAATAGAGAATTGTTTATTTATGATTGAATGCAAAGGAACGAGTGTACCGAGATCAGAAGAACCTAATATTTTATTATGGGTTTTTAACTTCTATAATGAAATTAAAAAGTTAGAATTTAAAGTAGAACTGCTTAAATATAATATTGAGAATGGAAGTATAAAACATCCTTTTCTAAAAGATATAAAACATTTTATCCCTCTAGTAGTTAATACAGAGGGTCTATCTGGTTATTCAGGACTCTTACACACAAAAGCTTTAATCCTATATTTAGGCGAATTAAATGCTTATCTCAATAGAGGTGAATTCAAAGAATTCTTAGAAAGAAGAGTTTATGAATTTAAAGACAAATCTGATAAATTTCATGATTATCAGTTTTCCTTAGACGATATTAATAAACTAGGATTTGAAATAATGAGATTTTTAGCCGAGAATCCTAATTTACGTAAACTAATCGAAGAAAATGAAAAAGATTAGATGAAAATAACTCGTTGTTTATAATACTAGCAAATTTAAATATAACAGATTTAGCATATTTGCCATATAAAGGGAATAAAAGGAAAAATTTCTTTCTCTAATTTTTTTAAAGAACTTCGTGAAACGGTTATTTCACGAATTTAATCATTTTGGACTAGTTATTGTAATATTACAAGAAGGGCATACAAATCTAATATTATCTAAATTTTCAGTTCCTCCTCTACTTAAAGGAATTATATGGTCAATATGAAGATTATCAGTACGTCCACAAATGAAACATTTCCTTTTTTCTATGAGATCTATTTTCCTCTTCTTATCAGTTATATATTGCCTCACAACTATTAATTCTCCAACATTGTCTCGTTTGTTTGTTCTAAAATTTTCTTCGATGGTCGAAATATCATTTTTTGAGAATAATTCAGATCCTCCATATTCTCCCATGCTTGTAAAAAGAAGTTTCAAATCTTTACCATCAGGATTATCGAAAAGATTTAATATTTTTATATGAAATGGTAAAATTTTATTAGAAAATGAAGGAACAACTATGAAATCAACTTTGTTTTTTCTTGCCCAATAAGGTATTATTTCATTTAGTCTTAGAAAATCCTTACATATAAATATTGACAAGGTTCCTATACTTGTTTCAAATATTTTAATTTCAGGAAATTTCTTGCACTCAATATTTTCTTGAATATATTCTTTTTTAATTTTATCGTAAATTAAAACTGGTGTTTGTTTTTTTTGAAATTCGATCATTCCTTCATCAATAATTACTGCTCGATTTTCAAAATTTCCATTGTATTTTTTATGTTCTAATCCTCCAATTATTAGTAATTTATATTTTTCTGAGAGATTTTTTAAATAATCCAACAATTTATATGGAATTGAATTTTCTGGAAATATTATTAGATTTGGAATTTCTCTTTTTTGCTCTTTTGAATATTTCTCTAAAGAAATATTAAGAAACTCTTGAATTTTCTTACATGCATTTTGCTCTAAATAGTTATAAATTAAAACATTATTGAGATCAATCTCATTACTATCCCAAAAATGTCTTATAAAGAAGAAAAAATGCTTTAGTTTGTTTTCCCATTTTTGTTTAACACCTTTTAAAGAATGCATTTGAATTAAATATATGATTAATTTGTCGTAATCCCTTTTAGAATTTAGTCTAACTCTTTCTGGTTTTTCTTCAAAAAAAATAACATTTTGAGATGCTTTAATTTTTTTAGATTCTCTATAAGTACCAATATCTAAAAATAGTGAAATATCTTCAACTTTATTTAGGTCTAGTTTGAATTTTGTAATATTTCTTTCATAAACAGGATCTTCAAAACTTAAGTATGGTTCTATTTCTTGGATCTGTTTTATTTTGATATAATTTCTAAATTCATTAGCGGTAATAGTCTTTTTTGATAAAAATATTTCTTTACTTTCAGTAAATGGATTATTATCAAGGTGAGCTTCATTTAATTTAACTAAATTTTCTAAACCCTTTATTTCTTTTAATTTATTATCATTTAAGTATAAAATCTCTAAATTATTTAGATTATCGAGGTTTTTCATTTCTACAATATCATTTTCTGTTAAATATAAATATCTTAATTTAAGTAAATCTTCTAAACCCTCTATTATTTCTAATTTATTACCAGCTAGAATAAGATATTCTAAACTTCTTAATCTGTTTAAACCTTTTATTTCCGTTATTTGATTTGAAGACAAGTTTAAATAATTTAAGTTAATACAGTTTTCTAATCCTTCAATTTCATTAATTTGATTTTTAAATAAATATAATGTGTGTAGTTCCCTTAAATTATCTAAACCTTTAATAACTTCGAGTTTATTTATATAGAGATGTAAAATCTGTAAATTATCAAGATTATCTAAGGATTTTATCTCTTTTATTTTATTCACATAAAGATATAATTCCTCCAATTTTCTTAAATTTTCGATTCCTGTTATTTCATTAATACAATTATATGATAAGTTTAAGATTTTTAGGTTGTTTAAACTATCCAGTCCTTTAATTTCTGTTATACGATTCCTTGACAAACTTAGCTCTTCTAGATTTTCTAACTCATCAATATTCTCTAATTCGGAGATTCTGTTAAAATCTAGGTATAATGCCCTCAATGACAATAAACTATTAAGTCCTTCAATATTTCTGATTTTATTTTGAAAAAGATATAACTTTTTAAGGTTGTTTAATGATTCTAACCCTTCTATTGTTTTGATTCTATTTTGTCCTAAATATAATTCTTCGAGGTTATGTAAATTTTCCAAATTTTTAATAGAATTAATTTTATTATTATGGAGAGATAAAACACGAAGTTTTTTTAAATATTCAATACCTATAACCTCTGTAATAGAATTGAAATCCAAATACAGTTCTTCTAAGCTAGTTAAGGTTTTCAAACCTACAATATCTTTAATTTGGTTTTCTCTAAGAAATAATTTTTTTAATTGCTTTAAATTTTCAAGACCCTCTATTTCATTAATATTCTTAATTTTCTTTTTATTTAAATATAAACTATCATCTTCGACATCATATTTTATACCATTATATCTAACTGACATATAAGTTAAACCTTGCAATATCTAATATTCTATAATTTATAACCTTAAATCTAAATTAAGACCATTTTTCCTAAGCCATTCTTTCCACTTTTTATAGTTGGGGAAAAGTGATTCGAGTAAATCCCAGAATTTAGAAGATCCATAATTGAATCCTATTATAATTATTGTATTTCTAATTTTAAATCGGTATTATTGTAATGCTTTGTAATGTAATCGACTCTAAATTATAATTCTGTAATGTATATTCTTTTCGAGCAATATTATGAAGATTTTATCGTACTTTTGGTATGAGATTTTAAAGAATAACGGCATTTCACGAAATTAAAAATTAATTAAAAATCTTTCTTCAATACTTAGAATTCTGAAAATTATCGAAATATTTGCGCAGATATTAATTTTTGTAAATAATAGTTTTTTTAATAAAAACTATCTTTAATATATTTTATTTCTCCCTCGTTTAAACCGTATAAGTTAAAGATGGTATCATTTAATCTATCTTCTAACTTATTAATTTCACTTTTTAACAATCCTTTTGTAAGGTATTTATCTAATTCAGCAATAGTAGTTTTTATTGCTTTCAAATCATCAAAATCATCAATTTCTAACTGTTTAAAAGCTTGGAATGTTGTTTTATCTTTTAGATTTAAGGACTCAATGTTTAAAGAATCGATAAAATAATAGAGATACTTTCTCTTAATAGTATCTTTTATTTGGAGTTTTAGAAAATCCTTTTTATTAATTTCCACTAATAATAAATCTTCATCAGTTTTTACATTTATCTCTCTAACTTTAATTTTCTTATCTTTCTTAAGTAAAAATCTATAGAAATTATCTTGTAAGATTTCTCTTAGTTTTGTCTTATTAACTCCAGAATACTTTTTATAGATTTTTTGGATTTCTCCATTATAGTTTAATAATTTCTGATTTAAATCTATTAATTTTCGAACAATGTCTGAGATAGCTTGCTTTTGCTCTTTATTACATTTAAAAATTGGAGTAATTTTCGCAATTCCAGGAACAAAATCCATAGACCTTATTGCGTTATTATAAACAAATTTATAGAGATAATATGAAATTAGCTTAGAATTTAAAAACCCTAAAATATAATATAAATCTTCTAAATCGTTTGGAATTACAGTTATGACAGTATCAAAAGTAATTGAGCTTTTCTCATCTATACTTGCTGTAATTTTAATATGGTCTCTAATATGGGCAACGATTCTTTGAACTACTATTTTTTTTATGGGAGGGTCAATGATTCTGGATTGTCTTTTCTTCATTTCTGAATGGTTTTTATCAAAATACAACCAACTCCTAAGATAGTATTGTTGAATATCTTTACCTCTTATTACGATTAGATTATTTTTTTTAGTCTTATTCTCTACAAACGCACCTTCCTTCATTAGATAATTTATACCTACTCCACCTTGAATTTTTGCCAAATTTTCAAGTTTCAAACTATTATCTTCAATTTTTACTCTGATGTTGTGAATAATTGGATTATAATCTAAATATAATCTATCTGCTTCTTTACATAAAATTTGACTAACTTCTCCACTGATGTTTATCTCCTGATTTACTACTTTACCAATCTTTATCACATTACCCACATTATCTATATCTTTCTGTAAAATAATTATTACTTGTTCTAATAACACTCCTTTAAAAGCTTTTCCGCAGTCTATAACATACAACACTTTAAAATTATTAAATATCTTTTCTCTTAATTTCTGCCATGAGTTCGCAAAAGCAACTTGTTTTGGAACAATAAATCCTAAGAATGCTTTATCTTTTAATAATTTAAAAGAACGATTTAAAAAAACAGCAGCAGCATTAACAACAACTATTTTGATTTCTTTATACTCATCAATTTGGGTAATGGGATTTTCTTTTCTAATTTTAAAATATGGTGGGTTTCCTATAATTACATCAAAGCCCTCTTCATTAAAGACATCTGGAAATTTATCCTTCCAATTAAATGCTTTATCTTTCGATAATTCTGGATTATCTATAAGAGAATCTCCACATTTAATATTAGCTTCTAATTTATTCAATGGAATGTTTTTTTGAGCTGTTTTAAACCATAAACTCATCTTAGTTATTTCCACAGATTCTGGATTAATATCTACTCCAAATAGGTTATTTGTCAATATTTTTTTATTAAATTCTTTTTTATATTTCTCCATTAATTCTGCAAATTTCATTAAATCTAATTTCTCACTTTCTCTTATCGTTTTTACAGTAATTAGTTCATTATATTCTTCATATTTTAAATACAATAAATCATAAACTTGACTTAAAAAAGCTCCAGAGCCACAGGCGGGGTCTAAAATTTTTAATTCTGGGAGTTTATCCAAATTTTCTTCAAGAAGACTAATAATGGTATTTTCAATTATAAAATGAACAAGGTATTTTGGAGTATAATAAATTCCCGTTTTTTTCCTTATTGCTTTAGTAGATTTTTCTTCTAAAACTGTACTAGTGCCAACTTCCTTTATTTGTAATGATAATGCTAAATATTTTTCATATATATGCCCTAATATATCAATTGGAATTTCCGAAAAATCAATATACTTACTATCGGGATATTTGTATAATCTATTAATAATATTTTTAATTATATCATTATCTATCATAACTTTTTCAATTAATATATCTTGGTCAAAAAGCTCACCATCATAACCAAAAATTTTGTCTTCAACATTTCCCTCTCTGATATAACCAAATAAATCTATAATAAAACTGAATAACGGAATTTTCGCTTTGGCATTTTTATGTAATCCACTCCAATTGTTTACAAATTTATTTAGAATTTTATTAGGAAATAAATTATTATCTTCGGCGAATCGGATAAAAACAAAGCGGTCTAATATTTTCTGACCTGTTTCCATTATTTCTCTTACATTCAAAAAATCTTTATTATTTCTAAAAATGTTTGAGAACAGTTCACTTCTACAATTTACTAAAATATCAAAAATTTCTTCATTGATTTTCTCTTTTAATAATTCTGTTTCTGAAAAGAGTTTCTCTTGTAACCCTTTTTTAAAAGAATCTTTAGAACAAAGTAAATAAAATTTTTGTAAAGTTTCTAGTTGTTGAAGACTTTCCCAATTAAATTCTTCATAATAGTTGTAAACTATTTGTCCAGATATATAAGTCTTGTAAAATCTCCATTCATATCCATTTGTTATTATAAACCAATCAATACCTCTCTCGTGAGCATAAATTAATCCTTGTTGAACATCAGATTTATATCTATTCGATTTATCCTTTCTTAATTTGTCTAAATCTTTTTTCCAATATTTAACCTCTATTAATGCTTTAGGATTTTTATCCTCTTCAGATACTCTTATGGTAACATCAATAGATTTTCTTAATGATGATTCTTCATAATTTATATCTAATTGCTCGTCAAAATCAAGAAATTTTAAGAATTGGAGTACAATTTTATTTTTCACATTTTCCTCGTTTCCAGATGTTTTACCCATAGTGATGGCTTCTTCTGGGAGATTAAATACCTTCTCATTTAATAGTTGTATTTTTAATTGTGTGAAATTTACTTTTTTATAGTAGCTATATAATATCTTATGATTAAAGAGAGATTTTCTGTTTTTATTCATTCTTAACATCTATAATTTTTTATCATTAAATATTTTAAATATTTATATAAAAATAAAGAAATATTGTAAAAATGGTTTTTTTGGATATTTGCAAATGTCAGTTCTTAGATTTAAATGTTTCCATAACCCATTTTCTTTAAAATAAATTAAAGTATTGGTTCCAAACCTCCATGTATTTTCCGTACCACTTATCTAACCTCAGAAATTTGTGTTTGAAATACATTCCCGCTCCTTTTAAAGAAGGGTTTTTTGAATCTTCTAGTAAAACCACCCTATACTCCTTATATTTTATCCTAACTCCTTCAATATAGATAGGAAATCCCTTGAGATTGTGTCCGAAGGCTCGATAATCGAGAACTCTCTGTGCCCCTTCTGGTTTTATCATGCCCTTTTTAAAAGACGGATAGTACTCGTATTTCTTATGAAATCCCTCGGTCATATTATTGGTTTTTGGCAGGTCTGGATTCCTCTGATGGGCAATAATTTTGGGCAGCCACGACTCTAACTGTTTTAATGCGGTGTGTAGTTCACTAATCTTTTCTCCTTTCAACCGTTCCACCGTGTTACGGATGATCTCTAACTTAACATAGGAATCAGACTCGGTTTCTGAATCAATTAAGGCGTATAATCGCTTTAGAAGCCAGCGCCATTCTTTAGGAACGGGTTTTCTTGACTGTTTGGATAAGCCCGCAAACGCCTTTATGTGCTTACTAGCAATCCATTTTACGTGAGTTAAGCAATTTTGTTGTACAATATGCTTAAAACTACGGGTTTTAAAAAGACCACCTAAATTGGTCGTACAGTCTTTCATAAGTCCATTAATCCGTAAAGTAGCCTTTTTTCTTCCCTCCATCAAGACGACCCTTCCCGCGTTTCGCCCCATTTTAGGCGAGATTTTCGCTACAGGATTGAAACGAGTATTCAAATCCACCGTATTTATAGCATACATCTTTTCCCCACCGACTCGCAAATTGATCTCGTCGTACCCCCAATAGCCACTTGAAGGCACGGGGGTCTCTTCCAGCATCTCTCTAAACGGTTCCGCAGCTATTCTAACCCAATTGACGATGGAAGACTCTGAAATATCCATACCAAAATCTATTTTAAACGTTCGCTTGATTTGGGAAGGCATTAATCCTTCCATGTAATGTTGTCTTGCCCTGCGCTTGTAATTCTCGTGGTAATTGCCGTATTTCGGTGCTAATTTAGAATAATCGGGTCTTATTTCTCCACAATTTTTACAACTCTTCCGATGGAGCTTGAACTCGTACCTTCCAAGCCCTTTGTCCAAGATCGCCACTCTATCGTTAAATCCGTTCTTCTTTAAACGCTTGCCACAATCTAAGCAATGAGTCTCCTCAATCTCTATCGTATTCCCTGACTCTAAACGGAGATTATACCTGCTATCGCACGCTATCGTGTCAAGTTTATCTTTTTTAACGAGGAGGTCAGACTTTTTTGGTTCAGGTAAATTTGGAAAAAATTTATTAAGAGTGGATTGTCCTATATTAATGGGAGCCATCACTTTTCTTATTTTAGATATTAGCATATTAATAATAAGAAAAAGGTTCCCTTTAAATTTTTCTCTCATGTAAAGTCTTTTATCGATGGAAATCAAGGTGCACTTATCTTTTTCGACTGGAGAAATAGCAAGAATCCATCATTAGGGGCAAATTTCGATCTGATCGTTTCATCAGCACTGACATTTGCATATACCCGTTTTTTTTCTTTTAAAAAATATCACTAAAATGAGGGATTATGCTAAGTAAATCTATGATTATCATAATAATAAATTTGGTATCACATATGCAGATATAAAAAAAATAAAGATCCCTTTCAGAAATCTATAATTTCCTTGTAGTAAATTTATTAGAAAATTTACACCCTATTGATATTATTTACATAGAACGACTGTAGAATCATTGAGAAAATTCGAGGGATTGTTGTCGTATAGGAATGCATGTTAAAAATAATGAGAATATTATATCGAAATAAAAGGGCTATATTCAAGATATGGATTTAATTCAAAATGTTATTAAAAAAGTAATTTAAACATAAGATTGGTTAATCAAAATATGCACTAGATATAAGTAAGGATTATTATGATAACATTAATCTATATAAAAAACATATAAAATATAATAAATAGCAAATATCAAAACTGAATAAGAGGAGTTGCTCTACGTATTTCATCTACAAATACACAATCTTGGCTAAAAAAATTTTTGCCCAATGAACAAAAAACACTTGTTATCACATCATGTAGTAAGATGAAGAACCCATCAAGTGGAAAAATTAAAAGTTTAAACAGATATACTGGCCAAATCTTTAACTTAACAAAAAATTTCATTAAAAAGAATAAATATGATCTTTTAATAATAAGTGCAAAATATGGGCTTTTGAAACCAGAGGATAAAATCGAGAATTATAATCATAGACTAAAAAATGAAAAGGAAGCGATTATATTACGAATAAAAGTATTAGATAAATTAAGGAATATTATCGATGATGAGAAATATGATAGAATAATTGTTATTATGGGAAAATTATACAGAGTTGTAATTGAAGATATTATTGATGGGAGGTTTATAATTCTTGAATCTAGTAATGGATTTTTTGATTATATCAAAAAATTAAGTCAATTAGTTAAAATTTCTTATTAGATTTTATTATGAATATTCCTTTCAAAAAATGTAAGCCAAAAATAATTTAAAAATTGTTAATTCAGAAATTGTTTTATGCGGAAATGAATGTTCATAATTCTCAATATTAAAACATAAAGGACAAGAGTTGATACTACTTGGGACTATTTCTGATAATTTTCCAACGATGAGGCTTGTATCTAGGATCCTTTTAGTCAAATATTCCTGATAAATATTATTTACTAAATAATTTTTAAGTGGTTTTTTGTAATCCAAATATATTAGCATATCAGAACTGATTGGTTTTCTTTCAATTTGATTCTTTAAATCAACATATAGTCAGGCAACTTCTCTATAGAAAGGATATTCATCAACCAACAAAATCTTTTTAAATATAAACATACAGTCTTTAAAATTTTTTTGAGTTATTGAAATTCCTGCATTGGTTAGTAAACTAGAAACTTTCTCCATTTCATCTAATTTTAAAAACCTTATAATTTGGTTCTGTATTGTATTAGGAAGATTTAATATATTTATTAAAACATTTTCTTATTTTATTTAAATTTCTTATCAATATAATCAAATATTTAAAAAAATTTACATCTAGTACAGACTCTCATCTTTCATAATATGTGTAAATTTTATTCCTAATTTTGCTAATAAAAAATCTACTTTTTCATTAGAAATTTTGATTTTTTCATTTCTCAATAATTTAGCAAGATTATTCTTTTTAAAGAAATGATCAAAAATAAAAATATGATCACTAAATGCTATAACTCTATTTAAAGTATTTCTTATGATGCCAGAGTAATTTCCAATAAATTTACGTTCATAACTATTGTAGAGCTTGTTATCCACTTTTTGAAAATTCTCCAAGAAAAAAATGATATTATGGAAGAACTTATAAAGATCTTTATTTTCTATATCGATTTTATTTAAATTACTGACTTTTGGTAAAAAATCTATATACAAATCAAAAACTTGACTAATTAAAGTAAGATTACAATAATCTATATCTGTAAGTTCAAACAAACTACAACAAATAGTATTAATAGGTGCTTCCAAACAAGATTTAAATGCGTTTCTTAATATATTTTTTGCCTTTATAAGCTTTCGATCATCAATTTCAACTAACATTAGTTTAATTTTTAAATGAGGAACTTTTTTACTTAGGATTTTAATTAAGTTATATATTAAATTTCCAGAACCACATCCCAAGTCAATAATTGACAATTCTTTTTTATTATCATTTAATAGATGACATTCTGAGAGTTTGTTAAAAAGATTCCTAGCAATTGGTTGATGTAACTTATCTGGATCTTTTTTGAACAATTCTTCTGAATAGTTAACTCTATCAAAAAATTCTTTATAGTTTTCATTTCTTAAAAAACTCTGTGGGAAATACTGTTGCTCATAATATAACCTATGAATATTCTTATTTTTAATAGGACTTAAATGATTTCTTCTAGCTGAATTGAATAACGGATTTATTACTTGTAAAAAATTTGAGTTTTCAGATCTAATACGTCTACAATTTCTTAATGGATGATTGTTGTAAGAAAGAATAAAACTCTTTTCATTGTCATATTTAATCTTAAAAGTACCTAAAGTCGAACAAATTCTAATCTTTTGATTTATTAGATCTTTTTCACCATGGTTAAATTTATTATAAAAATCGACCAAAATGGAATCTAGGCTTTTTTTTTTTAAAATAGTTGGAAAATTTTCAATTGCAATTAAATTATTGTGAATTTTATCTATTGCCAATTTTATGTAATTATCTAGAAGAAAATTAAATTCTATATATTCTTTCTTATATAAACAATCCTTCAGAAGTGGTAGGCATGGTCTTTGAAGATCGCAGTGCAATAAGCAAAGGTTTTGAGATTTTCTTCTTTTACAATATGTAACAATATTATTACAATTATCTTTTTCACAAATAAAAAATAGAAAAGCACATAGAATTTTTTGATTTATATCATATTCAAATGGGATAAATCTTATTTTTGTATAATCCTTAATTGAAAAATAATCTAATATAGATAATTTTGAATCTTTTGAGACATTTATAGGCTTATTTTGCCCGATAATAAAGAATTTAAAATCTTCAATTATCTCTCTTCTAGAATTCTTAAATTCAATGAATACTTCGTCTTCTTCGTTATAAAATTTGAAAAATTGTGAAAAGTTATAATTAAGTTTAAATATGTCTCTTTTAATCTTTTTAAAGAACATTTTAATCTGTTTTTATAGATAATTTCAACATATCTTTTAGTTCTGGGAATGTTTCTTCTAAGGTCGTTATTAATTCCTCAAGTTCATTGAAGTTTAAATCACTAATGGTAATATATTCATTTTCTAATAAATCTCTCAAGTTGGGATCATCTATGTGTTCATTTATTTGCTTTCTTTTGATATAATAATCATTAACCTTTATTAAAAAATCTATAAGGGTATCTTTAAAAGTTTTAAACGTTTCGAAAAACTCTTCTTTTTCTTCATCCCCATCATTTACTTCATTTAAGAATCCTTTAATTGAGGTACTTATATCTTCTAAATATTTCATGTCCTCCTCAGAAATCTTTTCTTGGTTCAAAAAAATCCTTAAATCAATTTCTAACCTGTTTTCAATGGCCCTTAGGTAGTTTTCAACGTAAGCCTTATTCCTAAAATCGTCTAAAACTTGTGTGTTAAGCGAGGTTATTAATTGATTTAAATTTGTTATATTATCAATAATTTTTTTCTCATCAGCTTTAGAATCTTTTCCTTTTGTTTCTTTTTTATCAGGATGAGCAAAAATTTCTATATTTAGATTGTTTAAATTATTGTTTATTATAGTATCTTGGAAGATACTTTCCCACTCTTTCATCTCAGTATCATTAGCATCAATTAAAGATCTCAATTCAAAAAAGACTTTAATTACTTTTAATTCTTTAAAAAATTCTGAATAATTTTTTGTAACTTGTCTATTTATATTAATTAGGTTTTTATAATCATCAATATATTTATTTAACTCTGTTAAATTAGAAGATATTGTTTGAAATATATCCTCCTTGTTCCTTTTTACTTCAGATTCACCATTTAGAGACATCTACTTAGTTTCCCCACTTTTTTTTAAAAATTTCTTACATTCGATATTTAAAAATTTTAAATCTTCACGAAATTTATCCAAATATCCTACGCTTTCATTTAAAAGATCTGAAAATTCCATAGAATACTTTTTTTTAAAATCATCTTGAAGTTCTTTTAAAATAAATAATAATTTTGTTAATTTAAAGTATTTATAGATATTTTCGGGATCCAATGTAAACAGTTCATTAAAATAGAAATTGAAATATTTAAAAATTAGAAATCGACCAAAGTCTGAATTTAATTCTTTAAATTTATCTAATTTAATTATAATTTCATTAATGCTGTCATTATTATCTGCGACACCTTTTGTCCATGTTAAATTTTGAAATTTCTTCTCTTCATAATTAATATTATTTACTTCACTTCTGATATAGTTTTGATAATCACTTAATAATTTAATGCCTAAATTCCGTTTTGGGATAATTTTTGAAAGATCGGCATTTCTTTTAAAAATTCCATAATCTTTCATAAATTTATCAAGATCTTGAAAAAACTCATTGAAATAATTGTTAAATTCCTGAGTATTTTGGCTTAGTTTCTCTAATTTCTTTAGGAAATCAATTAAATAATCTAAAGTTTCCTCCTCAATGTTTTCCTCAATATGTCTTGTTTCAATTAAAGTGAAAAAATTCATGATTGGACTAAAAAAAGTGTCTAAATCACGAATATGTAGAGTTCCCACTTTTATTGTATTAACCATTTTTTCTAAATCTTTAAATTTTGCATAATCCCAGATGTTGGGTACGAAGAAATCAAAAGCATCCTTAAATTTATTAAGATCGTTTAATAAAACTTCGAACTCCGCTTCATTTCTAATAAGAAACTCCTTATTTTCAGATATTATAGTAAAAAAGGTTTTTAATTCTAATAATAGTGAGTCATAGCTTGTAACCTTTGAGAATTCAACTATGTAATCCTTTAATTCATCATCAAGCCAATTTTTTAGCTCTGAGATTAGATAATCTAATAAGAAAAAAATTGATCTCTTGAAGATTATCATAAACCTTTCAAGATCATCTTCTTCAATGATTTTATCTTTTAGATCAAACGCTCTCCCCATGATTTTAAGAAATGAAGAAAGATTATAATTTGGATTTTCTGCAATATTTAGCTGAACATCAGCATTTTTTAAATCTAATAAAAGAAATAAACTATTAAGATAAGAAAAACCTCTCTCTATAATTTTTCGGGATCCATAAATTAGATTATTCATGCTATATTCTATAATATAAAACAGTTTCAATAAAATCTCACTAAATTTTATATTAAGAAAACTATTCCCGTTTTCCACATTTGTATAAAAGTTAACAATATTTTCACTAAATTGATGCATTATTCTTATTTGAATCTTTGGATTCCAGTTATGCTTTTCAAATTCCACAGAAATAGGATACTTTCTTCCTTCAAAATCTTTTCTACTGAATAATAAATTGGTACCTGGTAACTTTAAACCCCTTAAATAATCTTTTAATAAATCTGAAAACATATCTTTTACATATACATCAAATTCACTCTGTGAAATTATATTATATGTCCCTGAAATAGACTCTCCTTTAGTTAGTTTCCCCCAATTTTCAGTAAATGTGTCAATTTCATCAAATAATAGATCTACATCGCTTTTTGCAAAACTAATATCTTGATCAAAAACACACTTCGATCTCCAACCTTCTGAGATCTTTTCATTCTTGATAAATATTTTAATATTATATACTTGATTTTTATTAACTGAGAGTGTTTCTTTAATTACATTTTTAGGACTCACTTTTTTTTCTCCCTCTAATCCTCATTTTTAGGCACAATTTCAAAATCAAAGTTATCAGAAAACTCATAACTTTTAAGTTCAATATCATCTGGTAGAGTTATGGTAAAATTTATAGTTTTTGTATCTATATTTTTATTCCAGTCAACAATCACAGGACTATCCATTATAATAATTTCAATTGGAGAACTAACCTTGTCTGTATGCGAAAGAAAGATTTTGTATTTTCCTTTACACTCATCATTATCTAAGAAGTGGACCCAATTAACATCCATAATTGATTGATCTGAAACAAAATTATAAGCTTTTTTCTGTTTTCTACCATCCGGTCTTTCACACTTCAATGTAAATGGTTTTATCGATGGATCTAATCGTTTGATATTGATAGATTTTAATTCTTTAGGCAAAAACTTTTCTGAATTCTTAGGAGATTCAATAATAAACGGAAAATCCTCAACATTTAATACTTTTTCTTTTTTAAATTGTATTGGTTGCTCTTTATATTTGCATTTAATACTTAATCGTAATAAGTATTCACCAATATCTGGTAACAATATAATGTACTTGTCAGCCTCAGGTTTAACTTCTAAAAAATTATTGTTTTCATGTTTATATGAAAACAAAATTACTTTTTCTTCTATGTCTTTAATATCTTCTCTCAAAACTGGAAGTATCTCTAGTTTTTGATTTTTTACTGTTTTATCACTAATCTCAAAATTTATTGCTGGTGTCTTTAAACTAGTGTAGAGATAACCATCTTTAAAATAAATTAAATTCTTTTGGAAATACTCATCTAGATCATTTTCAGCGCTTTTTATTATCCAAATATCACTTTCAGGAATTCTATATTCCCCACTTTCAGCTTTCTCACCGAACCAAAACATTAAATTTAAAAAATTTAAAATTTCCTCTTCATTTTCTAAATCTAATTGAAGTTCAATCAAATCTTTTTTTGTATAATTTTTTCTAAGAGTTTGAATTAAATTATTACCATTTATATAGTTAATTAGCATTGTTCCAAATTTTTTGCTTAAGGTTCTTGGTGTTTTTTTTTCTCTTGGCGTTGATTCAATGAATTCTAAATTTATCCATCTTTTTAAAAAATTTTCATTTAAAAATGAAGATGATAAATTTTTTGAACATTTCTTACTATTGAAATGAGAACAATCTTCACAAACAGTCTGTTTATCAATAATTGAATTTAATTTCGATATAAGATATTTTAAAACTAAATCATTTTTCTCAATCCATCTATAATTTAATTTTATTTGACGAGATCTATCTCTCAGGGTAGTGGGTGGTGGAAAAGTGATTCCATAAATAAATAAGAATCCTTCAAATCCCTCGGGAATAGGTTTTTGGGCCAATGTTGTAAGTGTTGATAGAATTTTCTGATTGAAATCACTTTGGTCTCCAGTTCCTATAACTGCATCATCTAAAGTTATCATTATATATTTAATATCATTTGATCTTGCATATTCGATTTCATTATTTACAATACCATCAGTAATATTTTTACTAATATCCAATTGTCTCTGTCCCAACATAGTTTTAATTTGATATTCAAGAAAATTCTCTGTTTGGGTCTGAAATTCTTTATATTCATCTATAATTTGATTATATTTTTCTTTTAAATTTATGATATAAGAAGGATCTTTACGACCTTTTTCGAATTCTTTTAAAAAATTCATTATCGTGGTAATCCACAAATTTATTTTATTATAATCGCTATATTGATTACGAAGATCTTTTACTAAACTTTTTTCGATTACATTAATGATATCGCCCAAAATATCACTAGAATAAGCTATTTCTATTAATAAATTCAACTTAGGATCAGATGTTAATTCTGTTGTGCTTATCATTCGAATATGAACATCTTGAGATTTTTCCCTTATCAAATCACTTGCAAGTTTCTTACATAAAAGTGTTTTTCCTGTTCCAGGGGGACTATAGATATAGAGAAATGAACAATTCCCACTATATGAGAAATAATCTGAATTCAAAGAGGAGATAACATCATAAAAATTTTTATACGAAAGATTATCTTGATTATCTATCTCTGATGTTTCAATTGTTGTATTTATAAATTGAAATTTAGTTAAATTTTCTGTTTGGTTTAAATTCCCTGCATCTAGATTAAAAACTTTTGAAACTTTGTCTTTTTTTAAACAAGGAAATTGATCTGCACCTAACATATTTATTCTACCTTGTCATGTTCAATATGACTAATAAATCTTGAATTTTCTTTCTCTACTAAATTGATATAAGAAGAGTCGGCTTGGTACTTAAATTTACTATTATTTATTTTAAAGTCAGATAAATTCTTAAACTTTAATAGGATTAGAGGGAAGATTTTAAATTCATTTATTGAAATCTCTCTCATTATTACCGGAATAAATTTTTCCATAAAATCTATTAATCCCACAATTGAAAATACCCCTTTTTTTTTATTTTTGAAGAAAAGACTTTCAAACAAAGCTTGATCTATTTTTATAATGTAATAGTCTTGCTCTGGTATTTCATATAAAATTCCTAGATATTCTAGTATTGGATTAATAACAGAATTTACATGGCGTAATTTAAAATTAATATCACCAGATCTATATAGATGTTTATTTTCTTCAATGTAATCTTTTAATTCACTTTTGAGCATATTAAAAGTTTTTTGTGGATCCTTATTGATCCATATTTTCCTGAAGTAAATTCTTAAAACTTCATAAATAAAGGGAAAAACATTTTTTAAACGGTAAAGAAATAAAAGTTTATAATCAACAACACCTATCTTATCATACTTATCTTTAAAAAAATCAATTATCTCTCTGTCTTGATGATTAATTTTTTTGCTAAGTACATAATCTCCATTTGATTTCCTTATAAGCTCTAATGAAACTAAAAACCGTATTGTCTCATGAATCTTCAATTTTCCTTGTTTATCTTTCACTTGAGCTTGAATTAATGGATACACTTGTTTTTTCAGAATTATATTCTCGACTTCTTTAAATTTTGGAGTAGCAAGGGTAAATGCTCCAGGGCTCAATAATTTAGATGACATTTTCTTTACTATATTCAATTAATGGAATATCTTATTTAAAAGATTTAATATATTTTTTTAATAATTTATTATCAAAATTCTACTTTTGATTTATATTTTTAATATATTTAAGAGTTTTAGGACAATTAAGAGTTTATTTGGAGAATACAAGCTGGGTTGTTTTGAATTAAAAATTAAGGATTCAAGCAAAATCATTTATTCTTAGATTTGATGAAGTTTTCTTAGAAAATTTCTTCCAATTATTAAGTTTTAGCGCTTTTCCTAGTTTTAATTCAGGAATACCACAAGATATAGAACAAGAACCGTATAAACAATTCCCATCACATGCTTTTATAGGTTTCCATTTTCCGTCTTCGGTTTTTTTAAAGAGAGGTGTATCTATCCCCTCACAATTGTTGGAATTCTTATACATTTTATTTAAATCGATATATTTCTTAGTTTTTTGATCTTTCTTGAATTCCATACATAGCGCAAAAGTTAAACCGATTTTGTTAGCAATCGCTCTTGCCTTTTCGATTATTTGCTCACGATATTTTATGTCCGCATGTAATTCTCCGCCTTGTTTATCTGTATAAATTGACTTCAATTCATTAATGAAGTGTCCAAATTGATGTTTCCTTAAATTATCTTCAAAAACATCCCAATATCTTGAATTCTTATCTGAAATTGAAAAAATTACATGTCTCGCACCATTATTATAAGCTTTCGAGAAAACATCCTTTATAATCTCTTCATTATCATTAAAAAGAGGTTCAACTGGATCGTACCTTAAAATTACAGGTATTCCCGCATCATGTATATTTTTCATTGCTTCAAACCGGTCCTCGTAAGGAACTGTACCAGGCTCGAATATTTTTCTAAATTCCTCATCATTACTAGTGATAGTAAATTGGCCGAATACATAAGGATAACCTTGAAGTAAATTAATAACTTTTTTTCCAGGGACACTTTTTGTAATAAATACGAAACCTAATTCTCTTTCGATTAAAATCTTCATTATCTTATAACTTAATTCGTAATGTGGTTCAAGAGGTTTTTGAAATGGGTCAGTAGCAGGAGAGAGATAGCCCCAAGCTGCGAATTTTAAGTCAGGATTGTCTAATTCTTTAATAAGAATTTCTGGGAAGTTTATAACCACAGTAGGAATATTTTTTTCCCAAAATAACCGATAGAACGGATTAAAACCCGAAAATGCACAAGTATAGCAAGGATATTGGCATCTATGAGTACAACCTCTATAGGGATTTAATAAAAATCTTTGTGCAGTACAGGCTCTTCGACCATTTTTCTGAGCATCTCCAGACCATCCATGAATTACGGATTCTGTATGAGCAATAATATGAGGGATTGGTTTTTTAAAAACAGAATATAACTTACTATTTTTCCCTATTTTGATATTTACAAAATCCGAAATATTGTAATTTTCCTTCATACTTGATATTATTTATATAAATATTTTATTTCTGGTTTTTAAAGTACTTATACTTTTTTCTTATGAAAGCAAATTTATGTACAATTAAAATGAACCTTTAAAAGCAAAAAAATTAGAAATACTAATCAAAATCATAACAATAAAACATTTTCTAATTCTTTTTTATACTATACTAGAATAACCAATTCCTTATTATTATTATCTGCCTTAGATTGCTTTATAATGCTATGATCTTTATTAAAAATATATCTTTTCAGTGTAATCTTTTTCTTTAATGCTAATATCCCATTTACATAATTCATTGGAATTTCTTCATTGTCATTAAATGGGAATATCATTTCAAAAACATTTTCTAATTTCATATATTTTAAACAATTTTTTATGATTTTTAATTCAATTTCCGCTTTTTTAACTCTTTGGTAAAAATCTTTAATAAGATTATTGAGGATCTCTCGATCGCCATTTTTTTTATAAGTATCAAGATGAGCATTTTCAATAGCAGATAATAATAAGTAAATAAATTCTCTCCTTCCAACTTTTCTTCCTTTTGGTTCTAAAAATAATAGTTTTTGACTAGTATATGCTGGAATTATATCTATTATTAATTCAGGTTCTCTTGGAAAAGTTTCATTCACTTCTAATATAAATTCAACAATATCATTAACTTTCCCCAGTCTTTTAATATATTTATCGTTTCCAGTCAACTTTTTTGCTAAATTAAAATAGAAAAAATAATTATGTTTTTGATTTCTTTTATTTATCAAATACTTATCCTTAAAATCAAGATTATTACGAAATCTTAAGTTTAAGAAATCAATATATTTTAAAGTTGCGTCTAAAGAGATATAATAAAATTCTGGTTCTATTAATTTACCATTAGTATTAGCTTCAATTAAGCTTTCTCTAGTAAACATTTTAACTCTTCCATAAAGATAAGGAAATGTCCATGTTAAAGAATCAATTGAATTAATCATATTAAAAATTTCTTTGTCTTTAATAATGCTTAAATTTATACCAAAGCAATGTATTTTAAAGTTGAGTATTTCTTTTTTCAAATAGTTAGAAATACTTCTTATTATTGCTCGTGTCTCTTTTAATTTTCTCCTTGCCACTAAGGATCCAATACCTACATAATCACCTTCTTGAATAATTTCTCTTCTTACCATTTCTTTGGCACAATGAATATATTCTTGTTTTTGATATCCTTGAACAACTGGCATAAAGTTAATTTTTTGGCAATTTTTAAACTCTTGCTTTAAGAACCCCGCATTATCAATGGTTTTTTCTATTAGTTTCATATTGTTATTTTTTTCTTCAGGACTACATATATAATCCATACTTACTACGATAAAATTTTTAAAATTAGCAAGGGGTAGATTTATCATCGCCTTTGCATATTCTTTGGTGGTAAAAGGAAAATCATCATTCTCTTCTCTAATTAAGAAATCATAAGCCCCTGAATCTATCATAAAGCTTTTTCCATTTGTAGGTAATTCTATGGGTTTTGTCGGGTTTTTATAGATATGAGAATAGCTTGTTAATAAATTTACTTCTTGATTAACTGAATTAATACCTCTATTTAATGAGTCCATATAGCTATGACAAACAGTATAAAATTCTAAGCTATCCATAAATGTATTTTGTTTATATTTTTTTAGTTTTTAAATTTATAAATGTCAGGAGGTTTTTAGTTACTTGAAATCCCAGCATATCTTTTTAAAAACTATTTAAAAATATATAGCACTTGCCTGTATTTATAGTTTCTAATTAAAATTCCTGAGAATATTATTATTGACTATTTATTTCTTATTATCAATCAATGATTAAAATCTTGGAATTTTTTATCACTTAAATATCACAATTATTTAAAGAAAAAAGAGGGATTAATTTTTCTCCTTATTGCTATAAATCTCAAACACTAATAGCATTCAATGAGCTATTAAAATCAGCAAAAATAAAATCTAAAAGAATTCTATTCTCTTACTTGATTAAGGTTCGGTTTCAATTCAGAACTTATTGATTGCTTTCAAAAAAAATACCGCTTTCGATATCCATAGACCAACGATCCAAATAAGGGCAATATCTGCCTAAGCGCGTATCATTACCTAATGGATAATTATTTTCTTTAAGAAGTTCATTATTTTCTACAAATTCTTTAGGAAAATAACCTAAATTAATTAAATTTCTTTTAAAATTATACACTATTTGCAAATCAGCAATAGCTTTGATAAATCCGTATCGTAATGGCATAGTTTTATTATTTTCTTCAAAATATTTTTTAGGTAAATCCATATAGGTTTCGATGGGATTATTCGGATTAAGTAATAAAGAAGAAATCTCCTGGTTGTAATTCAACAGTTGATTAAAATCTTTAATAATTTGTCCATAACATTTTTCATTAGCAGATTTGGGGCATTTTAAGTTTCCTATCGGAGAAATACATATATCATCTTTAGATGCTCTTTTTCCAATGTTCTCTTTTAAAAAGAATTCTTTTGCTAGTAAAAAGTCTACTTTTGAAATGAAATTTATAATATCTCGGAAGGACACCCCCATTTTATATATCACATCCTCCTTTTTTGAAATCTGTACCATTTCTACAACACTTCTTATCCATTTATTGAAAATTTTCATATCAGTCCTCCTAAATAGAAAATCTAAAATAAGATGTGAAATTAGAAGATGTTTTTGGAATAACCAATTGTTTCTACCTATCATATCAACAGCGCAAGAGAATAATCCAATAATGTTATTCTTAATTTGTTGATTTTGAATTTCTGGAAATATATCTATATTTGGTAGTTTGATACTCTCTAAATAAAACTCTATCCAAGAAAATAAATACAAATTTTTATTCATAAAACCAAATTGGGTTGAAACTTTAATGAAATCTTTAATAGATTTTTTATCCCAATCTTCAAATAGAATTTTTGAGTGTTCTACTTCCTGTGAGAATAATGTGTTCCATTCTTTCCTATTTATTAGTTTTCTCCAATGAGTCTTTAGATAATCTTCAAGTTCATTACTAGTTAAATCTTTTTTTTCATATTTTCTATAAAGATATTTTATATAACCCGGTACTAGGTAATGTATAAAAATCGTCTTATTACTCCTTATCTTTGAGATCAATTCTCCCTTTTTTTTTGCTTAATTAGTAATAAGAATTTTAAAATTCTATTATGAGTCTTTGGATTAAAAGAAGATTTTGCTGCATTCTCATTTAGAATAGTAATGTTTCCTTTATTATCAATCACTCCTAATAGAATTCCTCTCTTATTTAACTCGTTTTCGTATTCTGGCTTAACATAGTCTTTAGGTATTAAAATAGTTGAATAATCAGTACCATTTTGAGCATCTTCTGCTTGATAAATGCCTCTTATAAAACCAGTACGATCTATTTTACCTTTTACTTCAAGGGAATAGATATAGTCAATATCTTCAAATTCTTCGGATTTCAGTGCCAAAAAATCAGAATATGAATTTTTTATTTTGATTGAATGAACAGGGATTATTTCACCAGATTTTTTTTCGAATTCTACTACCCATTCTTCATGATCCTTCATTAATTCAGACTTATGAGATGTATGAAAAGCATAGATCATTTTATTTTTATTTAACCATTCAATTACTTGAATCCAATATTCTGATTCAGACATTTAATAAAATCAACTTATTCATCTAGTTATCTAGATAATTGTTTTTTTAATAAAAGTTTTAATTAATTTAAATGTTTTAATTGGGAGAATGAAAATATAAAAGTAAAAAAATTAAGGCAAATAAATTAAAAACAATGCATATTAAGTTTTAATTATAAATTTACTCTTATTCTCACAATATAAAATAATAAAATTCCTAATGAAGCGAGACTTATTTCAGCAATCAATACTTGAACAAACATCAACCAGATTGGGAGCATAAAAGCGAAATTTAAAACAATTGCCATATAGATAGAAATTATAATAGCGTAAAGAACGCCTCCCAGATACTTCAGAATTTTTTTATCTCTAAACAAAACAATACAATAGAATAAAATTCGTGGAAAATAAACCGTGTGTACCTCGAAAAATATTAAAAAAAAAGGAATAAAAGCCATAAGTGGCTCTTACAAGACAACCAAGACGCCTTAGTTGATGTATTTCTCGAATTGTAAAAAAGAATAGAGATATTGGATCATTAAGGTGAGAATCTTGTCGGATTAGAAAAGGTTAAAAATAAATGAAAGAAAATAATTCATTGGATACTGATTAATTAAAAAAAATATTTGTTGGAAAAAAGGGAATGTAAAGATCATAGCACAGTAATTTAAAGTGGTGGGTTATATTTTACCAACAAAATTTTTTATTATAGGGAAAAAATACTAGATCTAATAGATAAGAGAGATAAAAAATTAGATACATTCTAATCATATATACGAATATCTTTTTTATATATGTTTGAAAAAGATTCAGAAGGCTACCTCTCAGAAGTGTTCTCATCGATTCAAGGAGAAGGTGGTACGGTGCGAGGGAGTTGTTTTGGTAAACGTCAAATCTTCGTTCGGCTTTCTGGTTGTAATTTAGCAGAAGGCGATTTTGGTTATGTAGGGTGTATCTGGTGTGATTCACCTTGCGCTCAAAAATTAGAGTCATTAAAGTTCAAATATGAAGAAAATCCTGGCTCGCAAAAATTAATAAATTCAAACAATCCTGTAGGAATTGCAGAAATAATTCGAATTATTAAGAAATTAATTACTCTTGACCTTCATTCTATAAGCTTTACTGGTGGGGAACCCTTATACCAACCGGATTTTGTTTTGAATTTATCAAAAGCTTTAAAAGGCGCACGCATAGAATATCCGTTGTATTTAGAAACAAATGGAACAATGATTCTTGATAATAGTCAAATGAAACAACTCGCAACATATTTTAAATATTGTTGTTGCGACATTAAAGATTTGAGTTCCAAAGTTGCGCCCCCAGATCCTTGGAAAAACTTAGTAATTACTGAATTAGACTTTATAAGGAATATGGTAAAATATGGCACTGAAACATTTGCTAAACTGGTTGTAACTTCGCAAACACAACTTCGAGATGTTCGGTGGATAAGTAAAGAACTCTCTAAGATCACATACTCCGATGGTCAAGTAGTGGGATTGGCGATTCAACCAGTCTATCTCGAAAGTAAAGAATTAAAGGATAAATATTCCATTTCTACAGCGCATTTGAATGATATATTTTACTCAGCCGCGGAATTTCTGCCATCAGAAAGCTTAACTTTATCTATTCAGGCACATAAATATCTCAAGCTACTTTGAGTTGTTCAGCATTAGAAGGATTATTAAATCTTAGATAATCGTGTTAAAATAGTTCCATGGCTTAATTGTTTTTAAAGTAAAGAGAAAAAAAAAAGAGTGCCATTAAATAATTTATTATAGATAAAATTAGTAATAGTAATAAGCATAAATCGAGGGATTGTCAATATATGGGATTTAAAGTTATTGTAAACGAATCTAAAGTAAAGTTTAGCGCGTGTCATTTTCTAAAGGAGCACTTTAAATGTTCAAGGCTCCACGGACATAATTATTACGTTTCAGTTGAGGTTAGTGACAATTTAGATGATAATTACTTTGTTGTAGATTTTATGGAGCTTAATAAAAAATTAAAAATAATTATTGAACCAATGGACCACTACATCTTAATTCCTACAGAATCAAAAGATATAAAAATTAGAGAGGAACAGGGTTCAGTAGAAGTTATCACACCAACTAAAAGATATATTTTTCCTCGCTCGGATGTATGTTTTCTACCTTTACCGGCTACAACCAGCGAGCTTTTAGCAAAATACATTTACGAAAAATTAAAGGAGATTTATAAGGATAAAAAGATTGTCGTAAAGGTTGGTGAAAGTAAGAGTTCTATGGCTTCTTACGAGGAATAATAAGATTTTTTTAGCGATGTTTATACTCTAAAGGATCAATCAATCCCACTTCTTTATAACCTTTCAAACGTAATTCACAGGCAGGGCATTCTCCACAAGCAGGGCGTTCTCCTTTATAGCAAGTATGAGTATATTTATATAACTCGAGTCCACCTAATTTTTGCATCATTTTAATTGTTCCAGCTTTATTTTTCCACATTAATGGTGTATGAATTATTATATCGTATTCTAATCCTAATTTTAACGTCGCTTGTAGCGATTTAATTGTCGCATCTCGGCAATCAGGATAACCAGAGTAGTCAGTCTGACAAACTCCAGCAATTACATGCTTTATCCTCTTTTGATACGCATAAGCCGCAGCAATCGTCAAAAATAAAATATTTCTTCCTGGTACAAATGTGGTTGGAAGGTTTGTCTCGTCGTCGTACTCTATGTCTAAATCTTGAATCATAGCAGTTTGTAATATATTAGATAGGAAGGACATATCCACAATTATATGATTGATTTGGGTGTTATCCTTGAGCCAAGCAATTTGGATATTCTTTTTTGAACTTAACAAATTTACGATATTTTTAGCGCAGTCAATCTCAATTTTATGCCTTTGTTTATAATTAAAAGTAATAGCAGAAATGTTTTCAAACTTTTTTAAAGCCCATATAAGACATGTTGTCGAATCTTGGCCGCCGCTAAAAACAACAAGAGCAGATTCTTTAATTTTTTGCATCTTAAATCACATTACTATTTGAAACATAAATTTTTGAATTAAGTTTCTAAATCTTTAAAAATTAATAATAAGGACATAAAAGATAGTTTATTTAATATACACCCTATATCTATACTTCTTTAATTTTTTCCTTAGAAAAATAATATGATATATATACATATTTTATCCTAAAATAAAATTAAGATTATTCAAAATATAGAGAGGAAAAAACTCAAAGCATAATTTTTTTCACATTTCGATAAAAAACTGTAGACCTAATCGTACGCCTATTAGTATAGAGATATCTATATATATTCAATTTACTTTAATTATTATATAGAGATTTCCAAAAGACAATGTGATAATCAATGTCAAAAAATATCTTGGAGATAATGAAAAACATATTTATTAATTATTGCACTGAACACCACCTTGAATATGAACAAAAAGAAGAAGGAGATTGTATAAGATTAGATGTTTCCAGTCTAACTGAAAAATCCATAGTGAAGTTATATCATACGGGTAAAATTCTAATTCAGGGAAAAAAAAACAAATTATGGGAGGAATTAGAGAATTTAAAACAAAATATCAAAACTGACCCTAAAAAATATCTCGATATTGACTTAATATCAAAAATCCCAACACATGTTAGGTATACAATTACGACAAATCGATTACAAGACTCAATTAAGAATTCTTTAAGCAACCTAGAAGGGATTTTGAGTTTAGATCAAAAACCAAATGATTCTATTATATATCGAGCATCAATAACAAGAGAGATTTCCAAGGTTGTTTTAACACAGTATACAAACGGCACTTTATTCATTCAAGGTAAGACGGAATTATTATTTGATGAAGTCTGTGACAATATTGAAAAGATAGCGAATCCCTCAGAAACAGAAGTTATAGTCAGATATATATCTAATAATGAAGCAGCACTAAGAGAATTTAGTGAAAAAGATACTCCATTATTACAAGAAAATGCTAAGAATGAAGTTAACCAAAAATTGGGTGGTGCCTTTAATTATCTGGATGATTATAACAAAAAACAATTTATTGTAGCCCAATGTCTTTGTAATTATAAATTAGACCTTCCCGAATATTCTGCTTTGGTTATGCCAGCTTCAAAAGGATTTGAAGGATTTATTAAAAAATTACTGATTGATATTCAGATTGTTCCTTCAAATCATTTTGCCGGAAGAGGAGCCACATTTAGTCCTCTTACAGATAGGAAAAATCCAAAGAGACGAAATTTATGTAATATTGATAAAAATATGGAAACATTCTTAAATAAAATAAATGTTTCTCTTAATTTATATCGACATTTTATGATGCATAGTGATCCTAGTGTTTTAACAATAATTAACAAAATTGAAGATGCAATAACAAAAGTAGATGAAATATTTAAAGATACAAAATATATTTTTGATTATTTTAATTCTTTATTTAATTGGGTAAAATAATGGTGGGTTAATTGGTTCAAGAAGGAAATTTATTAAATAAGACTTATGAAAATATTAAAGATGCTTTAATTTCTAATAATTTTAAGGTTAATAATTTTAAAAAGATAAATTATGGTGTACAATTTTCAATTATTTATACGAATTTTTCAGGAATTATCAGAATATATCAAAATAAGAAAGGTCAAATAAGAATTGATTATTCTCTGATTAAATCAGATCAATTCAAACAACAAATTCAAAATATCATAGAAGAGCAAAGATTTCATTCTTTTA
>Ga0209977_10000050_pt1 | contig 40531 bp, 38 predicted proteins | sample SumtaG_2_FD_183113 | JGI IMG/M metagenome (GOLD analysis project Ga0209977, IMG submission 183113) | Deep subsurface microbial communities from Indian Ocean to uncover new lineages of life (NeLLi) - Sumatra_00607 metaG (SPAdes) (version 2) | ecosystem: Environmental > Aquatic > Marine > Oceanic...
GATTTGTATAAGGATGCTGCTGATGTCTTCTTTCACCTGTTTTATCACTGATTGAAAAATCGCATTATTTGTTTGTCTGATGTCTTCGACGATATGCCACCGATATTCTTTTTCATTGCTGCATTCGAGGTTGCGGTAGACCATTACTCTATCCCTCCTCAATAACTTCAACCTTGTTTCCTCTGTGTATTGTTTTTCGCTCTGCCTCCTTTTGTTTCCTATCATGTTTATATCCTCGTTCTACCCTGCCTTCCAACTCGGTTATCTCCCTGTTCTCGTGTTTGCGCTCCCGTTCTATCCGAAGGTTTTCAGGTGTGGCACTTCCATCCATATGGCTTGTTGTACCGTACCATATTGGCGTTCTGGTGGGGTGTATCCTATCCTTTGAGTCATCGAGTTTATTAAGCCCATGCAGTTCTTCCCGGAGATATGCTGGTAGATCCCTGAGTTGGTAAAGTGTGAGATTTGCATGGATGTGGAAGTCATCCTGCTCTTTCTCACAGTATATCGCTGGAAATATGTATACCGGTGCTTCTACTGGCCCCTGCCAGTGCATTCCTATTGGCGCTCCGATCATGAAACCTCCCGTCAGCATTATCTTCATCGACCCCAGTGATATTTTGTCGTCGATGTCTTCGGATCCTGTCTCCTGCCACGGGATTGTGAAAATATCTCTTGGCCGTATGGATATGTGTCCTCTGTTGCAGATGACTTGTTCGGTCTCTCCTCGCCATGCTCTTATGATGAATGGGCCCATTATCCCTAAAATGATGAGAAAAACCCCGATGATGTAGAAAGGGTGTATCGTCCATGTGAATTGCGGTGTGAGTGCCGCGAACAGCATCATCAGGAATATGGCGATTCCCGTCATAAGATATCTTTTTGCTGCTATCATGCTTTCGGTCCTTCCGCCAGTTGTTTTAATCTTTCATCGAATTTTTCAAATAATGTGGTGATTTTGGTGTCGGTATCTTTGGCTTTGGCGTCAATTCTGATGTTGGTTGTCCTGGCATTGGCGTCGATTTTTTCATGTATTGCTGTTAAAAAGTCGTCCTGTGGTTGTTTTTTTATCGGATCTTCTTTTGTCTCGTTCTGCATTGAAATATTGTCAGATGGTGCTTCTTTAAATGTTGGTAACTCTTCGATCTTCCCTTCACCTGTGTCCGGCTCTTTTCTGAAATGTGAAAGGATATGCCGGTCTATTGTAGCGTGTAATTTTCCGTAGCCTGTCGTTATCTCGTCTGTTGCCCCTGGTGGTACATCAAACATGGTTTTGCGTCTGAGCCAAAAAAACATGGCCAGGGCTGTTCCAATGAATGTTATAATGATGTACCATGGCATGGAACCAGCCAGGTTGTTGTGGTCTTTTTCAAGTTGGTTATATTCCGTCACTTTATCGTTGAGGCTTGTCTCGTAGTGGGCTGAACTGTTTACTGCCCCATTCCATAAGATAGTCATGTTGTCGTATTCATCTTCAAGGGTGTTGAAGTCTATCGTCAGATTCGTCAGATTCCCTGATACGTTCAGGTAGTTTTTCTGCGTTATGTTGAATTGCTGCATGATCAAGTTGTAGGTGTCGTTGAGTTCGTTGAATTGCAGCGTGATATTCGCCAGAGTAGTGTTTGTCAGGTTGTAGCTGTTCAAAATCATCGTATAGTTCTCTACGAGTTGCCGGTGTCTCTCCTCGTACGGATTTTCAGGAATGTCTATCTGACTGTAATTGACGTTTACCCTGTAGAGATTATTACTATTCTCATCAATGTATACAAATTCTTTTATGTCAGGCGTGAACCACCATTCAACGTAGATCTTCTGCGTTGTAAACTTGTACGTTGTCTTGTTGGTAAAGCTGTCGTACCATATTTTGTTGAGCTTGAGTGCGCTCCCGTTCACCTCCGAGTAGATAAGGGTGAGATTTGCATTTCCCTGTATGTCGCCGTTGAGAATGAAGTTATCCTGGGTGTTGTAGTAGTCGATTGTTCCAAGATTTGTTATTGGTGTTGCAACAGCAATTGTTGCATAACTGCTTACTAATATCATCAGGAGCGTAAATACTCCTATCGTTCTTTTTTTCATGCTGCCGTCCTTTTTTCCGGGAATGCTTCTCGATAGACTTTGATGTATTCCCTCGCCATCCACATTGCAAAAACAAATGCTATTGCTGCCAAAGGATATGCACCACTAAGCGACATAAAAATAATAAGAAGTACAAATGCAAATGCAAATATCCCCATCATTATCTTCCATCCTTTTGGATGTTGTCTGCAGTGTTCAATATCTTTTGCCTTCTGTTTTTCTTTTGATTCTTTCCATTTTCCAATCCAACTCATATTTTCACCTTTTTCCATATTTAAAAACTTTTAAATCTGCTTTTCATAAAAAAAACTGTTTATTTTTTCTTGACCTGTATGGTAAGGTTTTTGTCAGTTTCACTGATAATGTCATCATGTAGCTGATCCGTATGGTTCATCCAATCCTTATCGTTTTTAACAGCATCTAATAGCTTATCGATGCGTCCCTCAGTAAATGGTATCGGCTCAAGGCCGGATGCCTTTGCGATACGCCAAAACACAGGGTCAATCTTTTCACTTAACATCAGAAGATGTTTCATTCCCTCTGGCGTTATTGGTACCTTGTATTTCTTGCATCGTTGTCTGTAGTTTTCCCACAAGTAGTAGTCTGTTTCAAGGATTTGTGCACCTACTGCCCTTCTCGTGAAAAATTCTTTTACTTTTTCTGCAGCTTTTTTTGCTCGGTCGCTTAAAATACTCTCATTTTTTTCCATAAACTCATTCCTTCTTTTTTCTTTTCTTTATAATCTGGTAAATAATTCTTTTCTGTGGATATTTCCACCTTATAATAAATAGTGAAATTATTATCGATATGACCACCATAAATAGGAGTTCACCAGCATTTCGTTGACTAAACCATTTTCCAACTGCATCTGCGGTTTCTTTGAACACGTTAGTGGGTTCAGGTTCAGGTTCTTCTATTTCTGGTTCTGATTTGTCATAAGATGATTTATAGATTCTTATCAAATCGGAATAATTCGCATACTGGTTGAAGTTGATGTTTTTCGCTGAAAGAGTTGCTCTGACGTCGGTAGGATATACGTACCCTTGGATATAATTATTTAAATCTTCGATTGGTGCCCATGCTGTTTGTCCTTCAACTCCGTTTTCATCTACAAATGTCCATTGGTAATGTGTTGCCCCACTGATTGTCGGTGTCAGTGTCATAAGTCCACCACTAACAGTATAGGTGAAGCTACATGACAGGCCAATTATTCTGAATGAATATGTAGCTGATTCCTGTTGATCTCCTGATGAATCATTTGCATAGATGTGATAATAGTGTATTCCAATTGTGCTGTTTGCTATGGCGTAGTAGTATAAATCTCCAATATTCGTCATATCATAGGTTCCTTCTGTCATATTTAAGGTGACGTTAACTATTGCGTGCGGGCTTGTCACGTTGCATGTGATGTTGACAGTTACATCGTCGATAATGACCTCTGACGGTGTGGTTGTTACGTTTGTGATGAGGAAAAAACTGGTGTTACTTAATGTAATGTTCCATTGATCAATGGTGAATTGAAATATTGTTAGGTTCGAGAGCGAAATGTTCCAGGTATCGATGGTGAATTCTGAAATTGTCAAATTCGATAGAGAAATGTTCCATTGATCGATGACGAATTCTGAAATTGTCAGGTTGCTAAGTGAAATGTTCCATTGATCGATGGCGAAATCTGAAATTGTCAAGTTGCTAAGTGAAATGTTCCATTGATCGATTGCAAATTCTGAAATTGTCAAGTTGCTAAGTGAAATGTTCCAGGTATCGATGGTGAACTGCGATATCGTCAGATTACTGAGTGAAATGTTCCATTGATCGATGGCGAAATCTGAAATTGTCAGGTTGCTAAGTGAAATGTTCCATTGATCGATTGCAAATTCTGAAATTGTCAGGTTCGATAGAGAAATATTCCATTGATCAATTGCGAATTCTGAAATTGTCAGGTTCGATAGAGAGATTTCCCAAGTATCGAGGATGTAGCTTTGCGTGGTATTCGAGAGGGTGATACACCAAGTATCCAATGGCGGCGCTTTCCGAGTAGTCAGTGCCCGAATAATTCCTCCGTAACTGGCACTCTCATCGACCTTGTTCATGGTCGACTTCTGAATCTTCCAGACTGTATAAGTACTAACACCACCTGCATAAATGTAGTCACTATCCTCGGCTAGAGCCCGAATAATTCCTCCGTAATTGGCACTCTCACCGACCTTTGACATGTTCGACTTCTGGATCTTCCAGACTGTATAAGTAATAGAACCAGCGGTATAAACGTAGCCGGCATCTTCAGCTAAAGCAAGAATAATTCCTCCGTAACTGACACTCTCATCGACCTTCACCATGTCCGACTTCTGAATCTTCCAGACTTTTTGAGTAGTAACACCACCTGCATAAATGTAGTCACTATCCTCGGCTAAAGCATTAATAGTTCCTCCGTAATTGGCACTCTCATCAGCCTTGCTCATGTTTGATTTCCAGATCTTCCAGACCATTTGAGTAGTGTCACCGCCTGCATAAATGTAGTCGGCATCTTCAGCCAGTACACGAATAAGTCCTCCGTAATTGGCACTCTCATCGACCTTTACCATGTCCGACTTCCGGATCTTCCAGACCGTTTGAGTAATATCACCGCCTGCATAAATGTAGTCAGCATCCTCGGCTAAAGCATAAATAGTTCCTCCGTAATTGGCACTCTCACCTGCCTTGCTCATGTTTGATTTCCAGATCTTCCAGACTTTTTGAGTAAAAACACCACCTGCATAAACATAATCATCATCCTCTGTTAAAGCCCTAATATCTCCCCCATAATCAGCACTCTCATTAACTTTAGCCATAATCGATTTCTGGATCTTCCAGACCGTTTCAGTAGCAATACCACATGCATAAACATAGCCCGTATCCACACATGTGGTAAAATGATACGTCTCATTAATCCAGTCGTATCCATCAGTCAGATTAACAGACCAATAATAAGTCGTCCTGTAAGCAGAAGCATTGGTAAACGATTGTGTGATGTTAGTGTTATTAGCGAAACTTGTCCAGTTGGATGCAAACTGTAACCAAGCCCCGCTGGAATTAGACCACCAAGTAGCATTTAAATTATCGTTATCTGCATCATTACAAAGTACATATAAATCTGGTGTTGTGCTTATGCCTGTTGAACTATTAGTTGGGATTTCACCTGATTGTGTTGGTGCGTTGTTTGATGTGTTTGATAGTGTGATTTCCCATGTGTCCAACGTAACCCATTGTTTTACAAGATTAAATGTTCCGTTAGACGCTGACCCAACCGTCAATCCATACGGATCAGTTATTGTAATATTGATATGATAATCACTACCTGGTGTTACGTCAGCGGTATCCCAATCTATCCACCATGTAAGATTAACTTCAACTTCTGAATGATCTATGCTTCTGTTTTCAATATAAGCAACTACAGCGTGGCTGTCATCATGGCAAGTTGTATTAACCCAACATGTTTCTTGATTTGGGTCTCCAATCCACTTATATGTTATATTTATAATATCATAAGTATTATACTGGGTTATAGTGCCATTTTGTGTAAGAATATCGGCTGGATTCGGTGGAATATTTACTACATCGATTAAATCGGTATAAACTGTAGACCATACCTCATTGCCGGATGTATCATTTGCATAGACTTTATAATCAATTCTGCTGGTGTTATCGAGCTTTGCAAATTTAAGATGGCAGTCTATCGTACCGTTTTGTATCACCCAATTATTTCCACCATCAGATGAATATTCTGTAAAATCTGAGTTGTTGAAATCTCGGCCAGAGTTGTTACTGTCACAAAAAGCAAGATCATATTTATTGCTTATATCTCCAGCTTTTCCTATGAATATGAAATAAAATTCAGAAGTTAATTTTAGAGAACCGACATATCCTGTTTCGTTTGTTGAAAAATTTAATCCCCAATAAGATGAATTTCTAAGTGTATGATCTGCTACTTCATCATCTAAATGGTCTTTTAGAAGAACGCAATAATCTGATTTACTAGGTTTACCTGATGTGTAAGATTCATTTGCCAGATATATTTTAAGGGGTTTGTTTGGAGTACCAGTGTCATTTGCGTTGTAATGAAATTGATATAGGGAATTATTGTACTGCGGGTCATCATAGAAGCACGTATCTGTCATGTTGAATTTTGCCTTGTATGCAAAGCTATCATAAATATCAAATATCTGCGATGCATTATCTTGCATGTCCGTTCTATCTATATACCAGATATTCGAGAATAAGTGTGGTACTGTAGTTACTCCATCAAATTTTACAGTCGTCCAATTAGTACCAGAATCAACCACATCAAATTTAACCGACGTGTTGTCATGCACTCCCCATTCACCTACATAACCAATTTCTCCAGTACCAGATGCATTGAATTGCTCGAACCATCTGCCTTCATCACGATTCATCGCCCTTTCTATCACGCTATCTTTCAATATCCGATATGTGAAATTCAGGCAATCTGTAAGTGCTGTTTGATTAATTGTATGTGCAAATAACAGCGATGATTGATTGATAGCTGTCCAACCTGTCGTTATGTTAAATAATATATCAATATATGATGTGTCGTTGATCCTGATGTTTATAGGCGAATATGATACTCTGGTTATTGTCACCGCATCATACGATGTATTTGAAAGAGTAATCTCCCAAGTATCAAGTATATATTCTTGCGTAGTATTCTCAAGAGTGATCTCCCATGTGTCCAACGTAACCCATTGTTTTGAACTTGTTGTAAAATAATAAGTCTCATTAACCCACACAAGACCGTCTGTTACATTTACAGACCAGTGATATACAGTACTTGTTTCACTAAAATTTGCACCATTAGTTTGATAAATTGTATCATCATAAGACACGTTAGTACCAAATGTATACCAAGTTTTTGTACCCCCCCTTATAAATTCATTATCTGCACCCCATCCAAATATCTTATTATTATCATCATGAGGCGAACTTACATTATATTCTGTAGCAACAAACATAAAATCACTGGTGGCATTGTATATCTCTGTCCCCATGTTGATAGGTTCATCCCAATCATCCTCTGATAATATTGTTTCAACAAATATTAAATCAGTGCCATCCCATTTCCAATGTTCAATATCTCCACCAGGTTCATAATCAACATGTGACATCGACCTCGGTACGGATATATAAATAGCGACATTCGTAGGAGAATATACTTTCAAATCAGCAGTAGAACCGGCACTATGTACTATATTGGCAGTTATATTTCTAGGAGCACCTGTTGTTTCACTCATATTCCATTCAGTCCCGTCCCAGTATGTGAAATTCCAACCATATTGTTGTTCTGAAGTACCACCATCGGCACTTGCATTATTATATAAAAATAGAATATATGGATTTTGATTTTCATCCACAGCAACACGACATTGTTGCACCTGAAAATTATTTCCAGACGACCCACTATCATAAATAAGTGTAGAAGCAAGTTCAGCAGCAGTATCCGCAGCAACTCCTAAATCTGCGCCAGAAATATTGTAAAGATGTTTATCTGTTGTATTAAAATACATGTAGAATACGTCATCAGTTGGTGCATCACCAGAATGAGTTGTATCATGAAATGCCATATGTATACGATCTCCATACAACTCCATACCATATATAACCCCTTCACCATAATATCCATCTGTCATATCAAGAAAAACAGTCTCACTCCCCCAACTATCTCCACCATCATCAGAATACAAATAATACCAAGGTCTATCATCATAGCCAGCACCATTTCTATAAAATAGATATATTTCATTATTTCCAATATTGAAACAATGGATGAAACTTGGCATAGAAGTCCCACCATTCCATGACCCCACATCCCATGAGCTAATATCATATGGATTTGTCGATATCCTTATATCTGGTGCATTGTCATCTAAATGAGCGTCATAATATATATAAATATATCCTGTATCGTTTATAAACATAGATGGACCCCCTTTGGTGTTGTCAGTAGATATGTTACCAACTTTCACTGAATTTGACCACATATCAGATGTATGATTATACACGACAATATAAGGGTCATGGGTATCACTACCGGATGCACCCATGTAACATATATAGGTTTCATTACGACCATCTTGATTTATATGATAACCGTGTTGCATATTCAGTTTATATAAACTAAGGTAATAAGCATTAAACGCAAAATAATTTTCAGTATAATTCCACCATTTCCAAGTAGTAGTCATTTGATCCCCATCATCATCAACAATATCTATACTACACTCTGGATTTACACTTATCCCTGTTGATTTGTTTAGAGGAACTTCATTACTTATTACGGGATTATTATTCAATGTATCAAAATAATACGTATCGTTATCCTCAGCTTGGCTATCGTTTGTGATTACTCTCCACCAATATCTCGAATGACCGCTGTCAACCCACGAAGTATCATATGCATAATATGTACCATTTCCAACACCGCTTCCTCCATTAGTAGTGGTATTAAATGTAACCCACGGACCACTTTCATTTGTCAACCAAGTGATATTCATATTGTTACCATCTGGGTCACTGATTGTTATATTAAAATGACCGAAATCCAAAGGTATTTGTGTATCTGCATTCGCAGGATATGGATTTGAGTTTGTTGGTGGATGGTTTCCTAGTGACAATTGTTCATCACCAACAGAACTAACACCTGGCTCAGTGGCAAGATACTTCGACATAAACATCCAGTCGATACTGAATACATTAGCAGCTGTCGAACGATTACCTCCAACTATTAATTCTCCATTACCTGCATCATGTTGAAAATAACTATCGCCCCCATCTACATAAGTGAACAAAATAATATCATCTAAATCAGCAGCAGGCGGTATTCTTGTAGCATTCAATTGTGAACCACTAGTTAAAAGATTCCCATTATCATCATAATGTTTACTCGTAGCATTATCTGATAGAAGTGTATACTCCCTTACAAAATAACTACTAGCACTAAAAGGGTCAGTAAGTGCATATGGTTCTGGCTCATGGTATAATGTACCATCTACGTCACTATAAACAGTCCATGGTTGATGAGTTGCATCAGCACCATCACCAGAACCAGCAGAAGTTAAAGTACCAATCCAATCATCTGGATATTGCATAGTTCCATCCCATTCATTGCTGCAATAGCCTATTCTGAATGAAGGAGCAGTTGCTGCTGTTGTCCAATATTCCATAGTTGACCTATAACGCAATCTTTTGTCATAACCAACCCCTCCAGTAATATTTAAAACATTACTTGCAGTATCTTCCTCACCAGTTTCTCTAAAACTCCACCAGTCACCAGTGCTATCGGTTGTCCAATTACTGAAATAATAGAAGGTGTTACTGCCATTCCCAGTATACACTGCTGAATTATTCCCATAATATATATGGATAGCGTTATCTGTCTCGACATCAGATGAGAGATTTACCCAATACCAAGCATATTCACCTGATACATATTTCTCCCTCCAATAAGCAAGCTCTGTTGTATTATCAATATCTATAAACCTAATATCGCCAAAGTTATCTGCACAATTTCCCGAACAATTAACATCACCACCATCTAATGTTTTACTAACATTTATGAACATCTGATAACTATTATTCGCATTGGCAATATTTAATTTTTTACAATAACTCCACCCGTTATCCCACCAAACTGCTTCTGTCGTGAAATAATATGTTTTATTATTCCAATATCCACCACCATTATCTGTTACATTCACATACCACGTGTAAGTTGTGTGCTCCTGTAATCCAGAAACAGTACATACTTTTGAACCATTACCTTCTTCAGCAGTAGAATTATCCTGACTGCCTATGTTTGGAATTGTTTCTATCGTCCAGTTTATTCCATCTCCTTCTGTATCATTAATCCACACAGAAATCTGAGAGAGTGAAACAGAAACACCTGTTGCCGTATCTACTGGATTTGGTGATTCAACGATGGGTGGCTTATTTACTGCATGTTCATCACCAAAAACAAGAAACCCCGCTGTTTGTTTTTGTGAATGGTAACTTGCTTTCATCCATGCAACACTCCTACTGCTACTTGAAAAACGAACCTCTTCTATGCTACCGACCCATGCTCTAACAGTATCTACTGCAACACCAGTTCCTATCATTAAAGCATTTTGTTGCGTGAAATCTGCACTATCTACTTGTAAACCTGCTGGTGTGGCTGCATCGATGTATCCGTCTAGTGTGAATCCAGCGCCAGAACGATATGCATGATAATGCCAGCTTGTATCCTCTGAACCCCATTTTGTATATGTACTACCCCATCCAGTATACCACTCACTTGTATCACCGTCAACACCGAAATATAAACGAGCAGCACCAGCGTAAACCCATCCTACTACAATATCTAAACCAACACCATTAGTAGTTTTCTCCCAAAACTCGAACATGCCATCAGTTAAACTTACATCCCCTTGTGGTAACACTCCCGTAAAATAATCATTACCATCAAAGACAATGCACTTTCCAATTTGTCCAGTTTGAGAATAGCTTGCTGCACCAACAGCAGTTCCAGTATTCCCATTTACTGTACTATCTACAAGATTGCCAGATACTTCATTCATGTGGTAAACAGCTTCATAATCAGAATCCCATACATCTGTAGGGTTTTGACTATCGCTTGCACCACTATTACCATAATACATTAAAATCACAGTATCAACACCCGATGTAACAGTTGGAATTTTAACCCACACTATTCTATCTTCATTATCAACCCATCTTTCAATCTCATATTTAAGTTCAGTTGAATTATCTGTCAATAAAAATCGTATATCTTCTCCGTTAGCCTTACATTTATCACCTATTGTATCATCTATAGATACCAAGATAGGAAAATCAGTAAGCTCTGCATCTATATATGAATTATCTATGGTGATTGTTTTATAATAATCCCAATCGGTATTCCACCATGGATCAAGATAAAGGAAATGCCCATCAGCAATAGACTGAGATATCGTTTTAGCATGGGGCTTCATCGCCCACCAGTATTTACCAGAAGAACCAGTTAATCCTCCAAAAGGAATATCAATCCACCCACGAACCTTATACCTCATATCTTCCTGTATATGAATATCACGAAACAGATACCAAGTGTCAGCACCACGGAAATTATAATCTACGACAGTGTAATCAAAATTGAAAGGTTTCCAATCCCAAAACGTGCTATTATAGTAATAAGTCTCCCACACCTCATCATAATAATAAAATGTGTAGTTGATATCAGGGGTCATTCCGGGTGGTGTTTTGCTTTCAAAAGCGATAATAAAACTGCCATTATACCATTCATTTTCCCACCATTCCTTATAACTGATGTTCCATAGATAAGTATTGTTCTTATTACCGACATCAACATCATAACTACCGTAGTTCTCCATACCCAGGTCTTCACCACCAGTCACCCAACGTGTCTTATTCATGTATTGTTCGACCAAACGGTGTCCGGTCAAGTTATGGGTATAGTTACGCCATATCTCAATCTTTTTTGGTTTAGCTGTCGTACTGAATCCGAACCCAACATCGATACTGCCAGACCATTGTTTAGACTCTAATTCAAACTCTACCCAACCACTACTAGCAAGAGTATGCGGAGTTGCAGAAAGATAAGCCAAGCTATTATTGACGTAGACTGTATCATCTTCTTTAGTCCAGTTCCAATCATTACCTAATGGATCACCTAATGGGTCGGCTTTCACTGATACACTATCAATTCCTTCTGTAAACTGTTTCTGTATAACTGGTATACACAGATTAAAACCCATCATGAAGAATACAATTAACGCAAGAATATCCGTTTTCATATCTGCCTCTTTCTAAAATTAATAGGGGAGAATACAAGCAACCCCACTATTTCTGGATTACTTGTATCCCTTGATTATTATGTCGTCGATCGCTATGTTTTTCTGGTTTCTCGTACAGGTGTAATCTTCCCATACAAAGTTGACCCACATCATCGTCGCATTTGTCCCAGTCACATGTGTTTGGTCTGGTGCTTGATCGGCGGTAATGTTTCCTACCCATGTCATATTGCATCTGGCAAACTGTACATCAAGCCCTGAATCAGTCGTATTATAACGCGCCCAAACTATCAAGTCCTGCATCACAGTATGTCGGAAGTCAATTTCTGTAGCATTTATGGCTGCTCCACCTGAAACATATCCTCCAGTTCCACTGGTAAGATTTGCGGTGTAAGTACTGTCCGCTTCAAATACGTAGAAACCACATATTCCAGAGTTAGCTCCTGCTGCCGGGTCGTCAACAACCTGGGCACCGAGTACCGTCCACTGCCATGGTCACCTGGGAATAGCATCATCGTTGAAAAAACGATGCCTACAGCAAATACAATAGCACATGCTGCTTTGATTTTTGATCTTCTCTCCATAGTTTATGCCCTCCATTTTTTCGTTAGGATTCCGCCCAACATCGTCAGTTCAAATAGTCAAGATATTTATCATAAGTTGTTAAAGATGCAAAACTTGTGAGGAATACGACGTCATAACCAACTAAAATCTGCAAACTTCTATGGTCGGATACTGAAACAACATGGCCATCAAAAAAAGATACCCATGCTCGCATGCTGTAAAGATCCGTATCGCTAGATTTCTGAAGGTTCCAATGATGACGGTTCTCATACCAAGCTATTACAACATTTTTGGAGACGCCGTTTATGCCATATGTCTTAATATTCAAATCAGAAATAGCAGTATCAATTTCATTCTCCGGGATATCCAGAAACTGCAATATAACTGCAGTATCAACATCTATTTCTTGGGCTCCAGGGTAAACACCGACTTCTTGATCTTGAATGCATCCGCTAAACGAAACTACGATTAGCAGAACAGCCGCTAAAACTCCCATTACATGTTTTTTCAACATTTTTTCATCTCCACACATTGTCTGATAGCTATGATACGTAAAAAATCACAAGCCCATCATATTCATAATATATATCACGACTACTAGGAAGATCCCTAATGCGACACAAACTTTCCACCGATCTTTCCTGTCTTTTTTATCTGAAGATGCAAAATATGCACCAAGAATAATAAACGCAACACCGAGCAGTAAAATAATAAGGAAAGGCGTAATTCCCATGAAAATCTCAGTGTCAAGATGCAATTCCTTTGGGTCTGCCCCAGGATATACTTCCATCAAAAAATATACATCGAATTTTCGAGAACCACCCGGAAGAACGCTCCCAATAGTATCTGCTGAAATTCTGATATATTTATCTCCAGGGATGAATCCTATCGGGTCAAGTTCATGGTCATTGGTTAAATCATATACGCGCATCGAAGTTGTATCTATCCCTACCGGCACATCAAAATTCAACTTAATGTAGAGTGCTCCTCTGAATGTCTCGCTGTGTGGATTACTCCAATGTACGGGAAACGTATTGTATGATTTTCCATCATATGTAGTTATATCATAAGTCGGGATTGAAACTGTGCCTTCATCATAAATGTACGACTCCTGTTGCATCTTGTAATATCCAATCGTGAAAGCCCTAGTTTCATTTGCGGCCATACCTGCCTGAATATTAAAATGTATGGACGTGTCTGTGACATCGTAATTTGGCCCCCGCTCCAATATTACCCCACCATTTGTTGTATCTTTTACTTCTACGCTGCTTCCGTCGGGATTTGACTCTGGTGAAAAAACTGCAATCGCATAGACATCGTACAATGGAACATCCAATACGTTAATTATTTCAATTCCTGCAGAATGCCAACCGGCTCTATCTAAATCGGGGCCATACCCCGAAAATGGATAATAAGTCCAGTCAAATTTTCGTTCTTGGTTGAATTTTGTGACCCTTAATACAGATATATTTCCAGAAGCATTGATAGAAAGATTCTGCCCATATATGTCAACCCTTGAAGGAATATAACTTGTGTTCTGAAATAATGTACCATTATCTGCATTGGTAATATTCACCCATGTAATGGATCCTGGACCTGAAATGTGAAGGACATCATTTATTATGGTTATCGTACCATTTAATATAGAACCATTTCCTGGAACCATCGGAGTCGAATTAATCCAGTTTCCGTATTGTGTCACTCTTGTGGTTGCTATGGTAATGAGTGGAGGACAAATCATGTAGAAATCATTGCCAAAAGCCATTCCTTCTTTGTCGTAAACGCTAAAAATCATCGGCGGATTTCTGCTAATTATTGTAACATCTGGCATAAAAGCATAAGCAAGCTCTTCACGTAATTCAAGGAATTCACCTATGATGACACTCTGCCCCTGGATGATAAGCGAAACCCCATCAGTACCGATTAGGTATGCTTTACTCCTGTTGATTGTCTCCGTCCAAGATAGATATGTGCTGTTATCTGCATTATAGACCCTGACGGTATAGTTGCCAGTAGGAAGCATGAATGATTTCTGCCCCCCACTACTCGATACGACCCGCTCGTACCATCTGGTAGCCCCATCCTTTAAAAAACTGGCATAGAAATATTCATCGTTGGCATTTGTGAAATCATATTCGTGGAATGTGAGACCAAAATTAAGACCGGTGTACGTCTTGGTTATTGTATAATTGCTGGAGTACATTACAAAATCATAATAATCCCTTATCGTAATATTAATGACTTCTCCAGTATAACCATAGTGTACATTTAAATAATTACGGACATCATTAACATAGACTTTGAATGTTTCAGGTATCAAACCCAATCCTATATTTGTATTATAGAAACTGAAATATACTATAGCATTACTATAAACACCATCTGGTGTTGCAAATGACAAGAAAAGTGTACCGCCCTCCTTGAATACGATGCCGGACGTTGGATCTGTAAATTCGATGCTGACAGAATATACTCCCGGAGGCAATACTGCTGTGGAGAATGTGCACTTGTAATTTCCACCGGTGCAATTATGTTTTGGGTTTACTGACAGAGCATCAGTTCCATTTGCATACAATAATCTTGTCTCCGCAATCATGCCAGATATGGCATTTCCGTCACTATCCGATATGAATCCTTCGGAGTGAAAATATTGTCCGACCTCCAAAAAAGGCGGAATGATCAGATTGAAATTTACTCCGTATGAGCAATTTACAGTCCAGTTAACAATTGTTGAAGTTGTGAGATTGACTGTCCCAATGTATACAAATTGACTAGCGGCATCGTACCAGAACGTGTTATTTATGAGCTCATCCGACGTGTTGACTTCTGTTGCTTGAATGCCACCGGTATTATTTCTCACACCGACTATTCCCTTGACGCTTGTTGAAACGGGCACCTTGTACGTTACATTCATAGAATAATTATAAGAGGGAGTAAAAGAGAGCTCATCTTGTTCATCGCCTACGTCCCCGATTGTTCGCGTAACATTAAAAATATTAAAGATATGGGTAATGTCATCCCATGCCCCGTACGCTATAATATTGCTGTCGGGGGAAAAATCAACGGAAGTAATAATACCTGTTGCTTCGGTGAGTGTTGTTTCAAGGCTCCCGTCGGAGAAATTGTGAATATACACCTTTGAATCGGCACCGGCATAGATAATGTATTTGTTGTCGGGCGAAAAAGCAACAGATCTCACGAGCTCGGTACTTTCATACAATGTCCCATAAAAGCTCCAGTCGGATACTTTATTTACATAGACCCTGTCATCCAAACCGCCATAAGCAATATATTCGTTGTCCTGTGAAAAAGCAACTGACAATATGCTGTCTGTTGCATCTATGAGCGTTGCATTAATGCTCCAATCAGATGTCTTATAGACATAGACATTGGAATCCCCGTAGCCCCCATATGCAATATTGTTGCTGTCAGGGGAGAAAGAGACAGAATCTATATCATGACTCTCGCCCTCATCAAGAGTTGCCACACGCGCCCAGTCAGAAGTATTGTGGGCATATACATGATCGTTGCTGTCAAAATCGCTATTTGCAGCAAATGCAATATAATCGCCGTTCTGAGAAAAATCAATAGAATCAGCCCAAAGTCCGCCGGCAGGCCCTGGTGTAAGTACTTCTTCAAGGCTCCAATCGGTTCTGTTGTAGACAGAACAGTTGCCGTAGTAATCCCCATATGCAAACCATTTGTTGTCATAAGAAAACGCTACGGAATAGATGAGATCTGTACCGCCAAGCGTTCTTTCCAAACTCCAGTCAGACGTGTCATAAATGTAGACGTTTTTATCAAAAGAACCGGTAGCAAGATACTTCCCGTCCTGCGAAAAAGCAACAGCATAAATGTCACCTGTCGCATTTGTAAGCGACATCTGAATGCCACCGATACACGTCCCCTCGGATGTTTCATGCTCGCCAATCTCATCGGCTAAAGATAAATCTACCGATATGAATGCAGATATCAACAGCAGCGTAACCAACAACATACATCTTATTTTTTTCATAATATTATCAACTCTTTTTTATGCGTAATGTGAGGAGGGGGATCGGCAAATCGAAGGGCAGCAAAGCTGATGAAACTGACCTGTCACAACAGCCGATGCCCCATGATAGTTGTGACTTGGATTTCTGAAGATTTAAATCCTTTTAAATCTGGATTGTAAAAAAAAATAATAATTATTAGAGGGTTTCTACCAGGGTAATGCGAGTTCACAGAAATAGAACGTCAACACTACAGCAACCCCGACAATGCCGAGAACTATAGGGATAGCGAGTTTAATGTTTTTCAGCATCGCATATGTCAGAAGACCACCGACAAACAGAAAAACAAGGAACGTAGCCCATGGAGACATTATGACCTCTAATGCTTCTGCTCTGAGGTCGAAATAATACAGCAATCTCGGCACTAAAACTAGAGAGATTGTTGTAAGACTAGCAATGAAGAATCGGATTGAGAATACGACATTCATCTTATTCCTCTCTTAACTACGTCGCTTCAGTTCCAGATATCAATGTGACAACAATAGTACCAGTTACAGGCCCACGTGATATGTCGATAGTTACATATCGGTCAATTGGCAAAGAAACACTCACCCAATCGCCACCAGCAGGATATCCCCGATAAAAACATTTTCCTCTCATGTCGAACTTCACTTTATATTGTCCATCTGGGAAATCGCTCTCTCTGTCTTCAATGTCAGGGCCCACCCTAACATTTGATTCTGCTATGATTTTTGTGGTGTCAATGGGTACTTGTACAATGGTCCCTGGCTCCTTAGTTATATGACGTAGTGTCAATGATCTTAAATCAGGGTAAAACACCTGCGTTGCATACCCGAACTTATATCCATCAGTATCAACATCAAATTTTAATTCTGCTCCATCGTAGCCCGTCCCTGTCACCACGGCAGATAATTTCATGTTTATATTCGATATTTCTTTACCCTCATGCGTTACTGCAAATGGATACTGTGCTTCAATTAGTTTAAATGATACCTCTGTGCCATCTGTGTACTCAATAGTGACTTCATCATGCCATACCCCGAAATCTGTATCTTTTACATAATACGGCGGTTCAAATGCACCAGCGAGAAATGCTCCTGCTATTGCTACAACAACAACAATTCCTACGATTACTATGCTGCCTATAATTTTATTCATTTTTATTTCACCTCCCTCCGGTGACCCGGATGCTGTTATGAAGTGCTTCCAGACCAGGGATGGCACTTAAATCGACACTGCCGATTTCCATCACAAACTGGCCGAAAAACACCAGGATAAGACCAATGATGAGCAACCACATAAACGGTGAGTTCGGTGCAAATGTAACAGCACCTTTTTTCTGAAACAGGATAAATGCAGCCCCAATTAAGAGACACGCACCGATCAGCGTAAAAATTCCCCAAACGACACTGACAATTGCTATTATTACAATACCAATTATGACAAAAGCCAGAATGACGCCAAGAAAGCCCATTCCGATCAATGCACTGTTATCGTTTTTCAACTGCCTAAAATTCATAATGTTTCCAATTCCAAACATTTTATTTCCACCATTCCTTTTTTTGAAATACAACATTATTGCTACAGTTAACACTATTCCAATGATGAATATCATCCCGCAGCATGTTTCAAAGATACTAGCAACATTCATTGAAACCATCCTGTCGATTCCCACCAATCAAACACTGGCATAAAATCAACATAAATATATACAAGAATTGCTAATATTACGCCAATTACAATAATGGCTATTTTGCCGTATAATCCATATGGCTGAGGCGCAAATATGGCAAGTAGTGCAAATACGATAATGATTATTGCACCCACTATCATTGCTATTAATTTATCACCAATTGGTTCCTCTCCAGGCAAATGAACTGTTATATGTGCGATTGCCGGCTCTAATGATGGACGGTTTGCTTCATCTATAGCCTTAACTGTTATCTCTATAGTCCCAGTTCTTTTTATCATTGAACCAGGAATCGTCTGACTGTAACCGGATGGGTCTTGTCCATCTGGTGTAACCTGCCATTCACCCAAATCAATGAATTGATCTGTATATCTTACTCTGACACGGAAATATTTTATCAGTTCATTCGTATTTTCATTCGTATAACATGTTCCTGATACTGTTATCGGCTCATACCAATCAACATGCCTCTCATCTACAGAGATTGTTGGTTTCGGAGGAGCATTTGCTTTCAGATCTATAGTATCAATCCATACAGCGTACTGTGGGAAAAGAGTATTCCACAACTCTAATCTTATCGTTGGATCATAATCACGATGCCATGCACCCGCTGGAATAGTCCAATCATAAGTACCACGAGTCCAGTCATCAAAAGTATCTATGACCCCACCAGACAATGGATGATTGATGTCTCCAGGATACCATCTTAATTCCCAATGACCAGTTCCACTTGCCGTTTGCCCACTATAATCACAACTGACCCATATGGGAACATCTTCACCATTTTCAAAAACAGGCTCCGTTCCTTGAACACTTATTTCTCCAGATCCAGATATAAGATATATAAAATCAGTTGATGTGGTATGTGTTTCAGTCTGCCCAAGAATGTTTGTAAACCGTGTTCTTTGCTTTACTTCCAATACACCAACATGTTGCCCTTTAAGTTTGAAAGATATCAGCCCTATGTCTTGTACTGATTCTGTTTGAAACCAAGTAGCCCAAGAATAACTATGTTCTCCAGAAGTGCCGTACACCCATTCTACATAACTTTCATCAATCCCACTGCTGTCAATGATAGTATTCCAGCCCATTCCTTCATTGATACGGACACGATACCATCCTTTAGCAGGTCTCCAAGCATATGCACCAGATAATGGGCCATCAATGCCAACTCTGGAAGATACTTGACCAAAAAGAGTAACCGTTTCACTAAGAATATCTGGATCATTTTTGTACGCAGTAACTATCGGTTGATTTGCCAAATCAGTATGCAATTCTGTATACCCTTCCTCCACGTTTCCATACCAGCGATCCCCAGAACATATTGGCCATATGTCACACCCAGCGACACCCTGAACTTTAGTATCCCAATCTCCATGATATGTTTCTAAATAATTAAGATCTGCCGGAGGGAAACCCGTATGATAATCTTCTTCACCAAGCAGAGTTAAACCTAATGGGTCAAAGTATGCGAATAGAATTATTGCTACTATAATAATAGCGACAATACCAACTTTTATTTTCACAATATCGCCTTCCCGAATTTAGCGGCAAACAGGATTAATCCAGCGCCGATTAACATCCAACCCCACACAGGGATAGTATTACCCAAGGTCAGTATTTCCAAATATATAGGGGTAATTATCATCCAGAAGCCCACGAGAGATATCACAGTAATGATAATTGCCTTGATATGAAGAGGTAATGCTGCAGCTATTTTTACAATTCCCATTTTTACTCCTATACCAAAAATGTTACAATTCCATCGTCAACAGATATGTCAATCGACCTGCCTTCAGGGACATTTATATTTTCTATAGAGCCAGCATTCTCAAAGGAAATACGGTATGTACCATCGTTCCAGTTACTAGAAATAGTCTGAACATCCAATGATACTGTTATTATTCGTGTCCACTCATCTGCCTTTACATTGATGGGATCTGTCGTCGTGTAAGTCATCTGATAAAATTCAATGCCATCCTGGACGATTGAAACATCACACCAGTATTCCCAAGTAGTGAACACATCAGATACCGGTATCAAAGCATTTATGCAATACTGCAATGAAGAAATAGGTTTACTGCCATCGTTCTCTATCGCCATAGTGCTCCAATAATTATTAGAAATCCCTTTCACGGATTCTGTAGATCCATCAGCATATGTGACAATAATGTCCTCGCCCCATTGTCCATCGACATCATCAATATCAGATATCCAGAAAACAGGCTCCCAAGCCCCTATCGTAACGCCAAAAGAGACAGCAGTCATAATACAAATAGCGATTGTAGCAAATCCAGCGATTTCATTTATTGCACCATTGTTATTCATGATATCACACAACGAATTTAGCCCAAAACATAATCAAGGACATGATTATCCAACCAGCACCTACAAACCAGAAAATCACGTTTGACTTTGCAGTGAACCACACAGTAACACAATAGCAAGTACCAGTGACGAGCCCAATTATAGGTATCGACGGATGATACGATACAAGATTCCAGTCAATGGACTCCCAGTACGCAACGCTGACAGCCCTTGAGATAAATACACCGATGACGACTACAATCCCAGCAATGGCAATTATCAACTTTTTAGGAATAGGTACCATAATAAAACCATAGGCAAACTACTGAAGCAATAAATATGATTAGCAACAACAAGACAATCGGGTTTTTTGCACCTGCAGTAATTGCAGGAATACGTCGAAAGATGGAATGACCCAGCAGACCAGCACCGATGATTAATGCGAGATAACCTGAGATTATCCAAAGAGTAATGATAAATGCAGGAATGTTTGCAGCCGTTGCAGCAGCAATCCAAGCAGTAGATACAATAAGATCACTAGGTTCAACAAAACAAGGAGTGAGAAAGAGGCCATAAAGAATTAGTGCAGCACCAATAATTGCATGTTTCATCGTGTCCTCAAAATATAGACCTTGCGTCCCTTTCGGGTAACAGGCTTATACCGAGGGTTGCCCTTACGTCTCGCACCACGACCACGCTCCCATGGTTGCTTTGACCGTTGCTTTCTGTCCTGTTTACGACCCCTTGATGTATGCTTTATAGGTTTACGATGAGATCTTACTGTTTTTCCCATACTATCACGTTCTATGTTGCACAGGGACATTACCCTGCCTATTCAAATACAAACGTTTGGTGCCACGACCAGAGGGATGACGAACCATGATATATTTTCTATTACTGGTCTTGGCTAAATGCAAAGTGGGGTATCCTCTACGAGAATGATATTGCATAACTTTTGTTGACTTACGTGGATATGTTTTACCCATAATTTTTACCGCCTTAATTAAAGTTAAACATCCCCATAACGCCTGCATTCCATATGAAATGTGCACTGATGGCAACACCAAGATTTATCTGATCAGCAAGATAAGCAAAGACTAAACCCATCATTACTGCAAAGAAAACCGAATTGACATCACCCTGATATGCAGCCCAATGAAAAAACCCGAACACCAGAGATGACCCGATATATGCAAAGTACCACCGTATCCGATATAATGATCGAAATATAGCAACTCGGAATATGATCTCTTCACTTGAAGCGACAATACAGAGCTGATATGCAAAAGTCGGGAGGATCAGATACACAGGCATCGGATATCTGACAACGAGAATACCCGCCTGTTGCAGGGCAATGAAACCAAGCATGAACAGCGGAGTGGCAATAAGGAACCCGTAGATCGACTGAACTGCAGGTTTTCTCATATCATCGGGGAGTTTTTCAGCAACAGCAAGGAATAGAGCGACACCACCCATATAGAACAGTATGCTATATGTCCAGCTCGCATCCCAGTAATCAAACAACGCTGCCCCATTCAACAGGAAGTAGAACACGATGATAGCATAGACTAACCCAAATGCAACGTACTGATGCTTTCGTTTTCGTTCCGGGGATATGATTTTGTAATCAGGCACATGTATGCACCATAGTAATCTTGAATTTAAACATATTTAAAAATGGTATTAAAAATAAAAAAAAGAGAAAGGAGAATTAGAGGCAAAAAAGCCCCTAATAGGTATCGCTACCCTGTTTAAGTTATTACGCCAGTGATGATCAAACTCATCGTATATGTCGTTCCACCGATGCTGATGGTTGCAGATTTGATTGTACCAGCAGTAAGTTGAGACACACCTGCTGGATTATAATTAACCTCCAACTCTGCAACCTCTGAAGAACCGAATGTAACCGTGCAATAATGCCATTCAAACTCGATGGTTCCATCGGCCGTCCATTCCAAATCCTTGTCGCCAGTTGTACCAGATACATCAGAAAACAAATCATAGCTTGTTCCAGATACAGTAAACGCTACATCAGGATTTACGACACTTCCAATTGTTGTTGCAGCGAGAGTAACATCAGTTAAACCCTCGATTACAGTAGGACTGATTGTAAAGTTGATGATCGGTACTGTAAACGCAGTATCATCGTCGTCCAGTATCGTACCCGCTGTGGAGTTCACATGACACATGACAATGATCTTGTTCAAATCATTGTCAATAGTGATGTTGCCTCCCGCTTGTTCAGTAGCAGTTACAGACCAAGCAACGCCAGGAGTGATCTCTGCAACCGTTGGTTCAACAGCTACATCGGTAAGTCCAAGTATAAGACCAGCACCTACAAGAAGGGCAATTATTGGCAAAGTTTTCTTGAAAGGAGCGGTTTTGAGTGCATAGTAGAAAATAACTCCAAGGATAACAGCAGCAATGATGAGTATCCACCCTATCTGGACACTAAACCAACTGTAAGGATCACCGAGTTTTGCAGCACTAGCGATTGTAGCCATGCCTGACAGTATGAAAACCATCAGTAATGGTAAGATTTTCCTCAATTTCATACATATCACACTCCTCTGCTGTTCAAATTGTTACTTGAGAATCACCTAGCCGTAAGCACTAGGCAACCTGCTCACAAAAAAAGTGAGACTAAATGTAAAAGTTCATGGAGAAGATTATAGATGCATGACCATATAAAAATAGTCTCCATGAGCTTGTTACTGTAAAAAAATTTGAATGAAAATTATGTATATTCAGGTGGATGTTCTACCATCCTGAATGCAGAATACCCCAACTTGGAATAAATTAGTTTCAAAACGCACTCTTCATTGATACGATAACCCCGACCTTGACAATGCGAAGTGATCGTTTCAGCAAGATCCTCAGGGGAAAAAAAGACTTCATCTTTCAGCAATTTAATCAATTCTTTTTTGAAGACGTAATCCCCGTTCAACACGTTCGTGCAGATTATCTCCAGAACGCTTTTGATGAACCGCTTCCCCAACATGCTGACAACAAAACGTGGCGTAACAACTTTTTTACTATCATTGCAGAGACCACACTCATGACAAACAAGTGGAACCCACCCATCTGTGTTATAATCATATGAAAATATGGGAGTTATTTTTTCCATTTCACCTGAACAGTCAAAACACGATAATTTTTCGATAGTTACATCTCCTCAAGACTCGTAGATGCACTACGGTCAACGCATCCCACTATGCAAAAGGCAGTTATGGAATATGCCATATTTATAAATTCCCTACCATTTAAACGAATTTAAAAATGAATTTTTTTTTGTTGAAAAAACAAATAACTATAAAAATACTGCGAATAATATATTCTCTTTTTTAATAATAGAAAATTATATATACCTTTTAATTATTGTTTACAAATATGAAAAAACAGGAAACAGAGGTTATGTCTGAAAAGGAAGAAAAAGCTGGTAAATATACTACAACAGTTGGAATTAGGTAAAGGTACTGCAAAAACTTTGGTCTATATGTTAGTTAAGAAAACACCTGCTCGTAGTAAGGACATTGAACGGGCTATGGATATAAGGCAACCAGAAATAAGTACTGGTACACTGGAACTAAGGAAGATGGGGATATTATCCAAACGGAATATGCCCAGAAAGGATAAAGGAAGACCCCTACATTTGTATACTCTAAACAAATCTGTACCTGAGATCAAAGACTTTTTTATCAAGAGAATGCAGGAGAAAATTGAAAAAACCGAGAGAGACCTAGAATTATTGAAAACTTTAATAGATGACAGGGAAAAATGAATGAAGAATTAGGCTCTGTTCACCGATACACCATGGAAAAAGGCGAAACAACAGAGATAGAATGGACTGGTAGAATATATCGGTTTGTTCGGTTAGTGAGAAAAGATACTCAACCAGTAGAAGAAAACTTGAGAGATCTTGCTGAAAAACGAAAGGAAACCACAGTACACATCGACAAGGGCAAGAAGATTGGGCGAGGAAATACACTTTCACTAAATTTGTACGAAATACCGTACAATGCATTAAGAACATACAAAAGAACTCATGAAATATGCCCAAGGAAAGAATTACTAGGGTTATTAAGGAAATGGTATCCAAAAATACAGGACAAAACTCTGGACCAATATTTAGGTGAATATCTGACACTGCTCGAAGAATCCACTAATGAGAAAACGGAAGAAACTCCGTCTTCTCAAGATTTTTCAATTTCAGAAAAACATCAGTGTTCGGTGACAGATCAGGATAAAGATAAGGTGATACGTGGTTTAACAACAATGTGGAGAAAAAAAATAGATACAACAACTGAAAATATTCGGAAGAATGTACTCCTTTCTAATGTTCAACTTGGTGCAACAATTGATGCACTTGAGAAAGAAAGGAAAATAAAGAAATCATTCAAAAAAGGAAAAAAGTGCTATAACGTTGTATTTGGAACGACGTGAACTACCGCCCATTGAAATGAGTGATCTTCTTGCTACGAAAATTATAAAACATTTTTCATATACACAAAACTATAAATCCAGACCACTAAAAAAAGTTTTAAAAACTACCAATTTATACACCCCAGCAATGCCGAAAGATGTGATGAGAAGGGACGTGATGGTGTGGAAAATACTTCTTTTTTAAAGCTGATCGGTAAGCAAGTAAAAGCCAAATATCTGGACGAAGGAACAACTTGCATAGTAAAAGGGACATTAGAAGAAGTCAGTGAATCTTTTATTATTGTTAACGACGTTGTGATAGGGCTGGGACAGAATTTTATTAGCTGCACTCCACAGAGGTGATCAAGATGACAGAAGACCAAAAAAAAACTCTCGTCATACCCACTCGCCTGCAGAAGAAAAACTATCGATTTATCAAGACATATAATTACAATAAAGAAACAAGAGACCAGTGTCTTAAAAAACTAAAAAATCCAAAAATAACAGAAGCAGAAAAGAAAAAAATATTAGCCTTATATAACAAACCGAAAAGGCCGTTAGAGGATGACTGGACAAAAGAGAACAACTACCGGTGGAATGAGCCTGAATTTCAGAAATACCTAAAAAATGCAACAGGCTACGGCGTCATAACTGGAAGTGGAAATCTCACGGTGGTTGATAGCGATCACCCAGCCGTTAAGGAACTAATGAAGAAACATCTGCCACAGACACTCACGGTGAAAACAGGCGCAGGTAAAGGTCACTTCCACTTCTATTTTGAATGTAAGATAAAGGATAAAATTGTATTAAAAGACGATGAAAAAGAGCACCATTATGGTGAAGTTCAATGGCAAGGACAGCAGGTCATCGGACCCGGCAGCATCCATCCCAGCGGCAACAAATACACAATTGTTAGGGATCTACCAATTGCAAAAATAACAGCAAAAAAACTCATCACTGCATTAAAACCATTTCTCACAACAAAAGACCTTAAAACGTATTTCAAACACAAAGACGAAGAGATAATCGAAGATGAATCCCCATATGAAACCATCAGCATCAAACCGCTTTTAAAACGCATCAAAGGGCTTACCAGACAAGGCGATGAATACACAGGATCACACCCTGTGCATGGATCAACAACAGGCCGCAACTTTTCGATAAACGTTGAAAAAAACACGTTTTTCTGTTTTCGTTGTAACAGCGGTGGCAGCACCATTACACTCGTAGCCATCCTTGAAAAAATCATTAGTTGTGAGGACGTTAAAAGTCTCACAGGAAAAAAACTGCTGAAAGCTGAAAAAATTGCAGCCAAAAAATATGGGATAAAAACCAAAAAAGACATAAAAGAAGCAGAGGGAATTGTAAATACACAACTCGACTTTAAAACGGTAGTAACACTGACACCCAGAGGGATCGTACTCAACAGATTAGCGGCAACCGGACACTGGTGGAGGCAGAAGGTGTACATCGGACGCTTCGAGCCAAAACAAAAACTCATCGTAGACGAAGACACAGCAATCAGATACAACAGCAGCGGCAGGGAACTAATCGACGACTTCACGGGTATCACCAAAAGGATGAAAAAAGAAGGAGGAGTCGTATCAAAAAAAGATATTGAAAACTGCGTAAACGCCGTATGTATCAAACTACCGAAAAAAAGGGGCCATGCCACATATGGAGTATACGAAAAGAACGATAAATTAACTTTATGTATGGATTCACTACCGTTAAAAGACGCCCAGCAGAAAGCGAAAATACAATGCAAAGATGCACTAACCCAAGAAATGGCAAAAGACACAATTAAACATTACATAGAGATGTTAAGCCACTGGCATCCATATGAAATACTGCCAAGCATGGGTATGGGAGTGATAGCACCTTTTGCATTAACACTACGTAAAAAAAATTATTTCGTCTATAATATTGTCCATTTCTCACCGCTATCAAAGCTGGGGAAATCTACAGTGCATCATATTTTTTCACGTTATTTATTCACTATCTTTCCCATATCCGGCAACAGTATTGAATCCCCATTTCGGTTTTCTGCTATCCTTGATAGTATATGCGGATTCATTTCCATAGATGAAGCTGAAAATGTCAACTGGAAAAGGACATCAGATCTGCTAAAAGAATCGCCCGAGAATTATATCTCCAACGTAAGAGGAACATCCGATCAGGGGATTAATACGTATTTGAGCCGAGGGGTATTCGGCATAAACTGCAATAGATTTGCTATTGCCGACGGGCCAACACTTGTTAGGATACTTAAAATTGAATTTGATGGCGCACTTGTATCCCAAAGAGGAGGCAACCCAAAGAAGGTAGATGAGCTGAAACATATTATGAATAAACTTAAACCCATCGGCTGGCGGCTGGTAGAACTAGAGCTGGAGAGTCTGAACTATTCATTCGCTGAACTAGCGCGTAGGATTGACCACCATGAAGCAGAACTAAAAAAGGTATATGAAAATTTTTTAGATCCACGCCGAGTGATGACATATGCGGTTATATATGAAGGGCTAAAAGTATGGGAACTTGCAGCAACCAAATATGGAATAGAATGGCATGCACCACCCTATCAAGAATTTGCAGATAATGTCATTGACAAAATCGAAAGAACCACAGAAGAATCAGGGGAACTATCGATTTATGATTTTGTCCACTGGTTTGAAATGTGGAAAGTCAAAAACACAAGAAAAGTGCAACTGGAGAAAGGAGGCTCCTACGCGGAAATAATTGGGGAAGACATAATATGGAGAAACCACGAACTTAAAACAGGTGAAAAAAAATACCCAGGTAGCATAATAACAGGAACCATCCTCCGTGAATACAAAGGAGACAAACAGTCAAGAATTGACAGCATGTCAGATATAGCATCAGCGGTTGGCCAATTAACAGGTATCCCCAAAAAAGACCTGTATAAAACATTAAAGGTTGGTGGAGCAACCCAACGGATTGTGTTCATACCATCAGATATATGGAAATTTAAAGATGGACAATCCAAACTTACCCCATACCTTACACCTGAACAGAAAAACCTGAAAGAAAAAATCAAAGCAGGTGAAAAAAAAGGTGAAAAAATTGATTTGTTCTTTTTACGCAATTGCGACAACACTAGTGTAATTTATGATGCACAAGAAAGCGGTTTGTTGATCAAGAACAAAGATAAGGATGAGGAGTACACTTGGAGTGATTGAAAATGGATAAATATTATACAAAAAAAGTTTTAATGTTTTTTTCCAAAAAATCACAAAAAATAGCCAAAAAAAGAGTGATTTTTTGGAAAAAAATAGCCAAAAAAAGAGTGATTTTTTACATGTTGAAAAGCCATCACTCCTGTTACCGTCACAATTGCCGTCACGTACCTATTTGTAAGGAGAGTTATAGAAGGAACAAAAACAAATATTTTTTCCATGATTTTCGAAAAAACCCCGATTTTCCTAAGAGTTTGTGTTTTCATTTTTTGAAATTTTTCGCCCGTACTCCTATTAGCCGTCACAATTGGAATTGTGACTTTGTGACGGCAATTGTGACGGCATTTCCCTTCTATAATAAGTATATATTTCTTAACAGTCACGTCCTAAGTACCTATAGAGCCCTTATACGCGGGGTAAATGCAGTGAAAATAAAACGATATTTTATTACACTACGCATGAGGGGGGTGTACAATTTTACACGTGACTTGTGACGCTTGCCTATCCAACAGGAGAGAAAGCTCCACATTTACCGTCACAACGTCACACTCCCAATTGTGACGCTACTAGGAGTGAGAGATATTTGGCCACACGAAAACTCTTAGGTAAAAAATAAAAAAAAATTGGCGGAAAAAATGAAAAAATATTTAGACATCGGTGTATAGAAAATGGATCAACCAGAAGGAAACCAACAAAAATTCGAAGTTAAAATTGACGATAATGGTGATTTTAAAATAATATCGGGAAACAATGAAATATTTACTAAAAAACGAAAACAACAGAATAAAATGATGCCAACTGAACCAGTGAGATCGGTTGCTACTCATGTCGTGCGACACAGAAAACACACTAAATCGTTTACACCTTCTGGGTTGTCAAAAGAAACAGTGAAAAAAATAAAGCGGTCCATTGCAAGTCAGAGAATTGCTGACTACGTTCATAATGTAAGCCCTGACAATGGAATTGTTAATGAAAAAGCGTTTTTTGGTTTTATTAAGTTCCACCTGCGAAAAAAGTACCCTGAGAAGTATTTAGAAGTGATAAAAGAGAAGGGAATCATGGTTCCAATAGGCAATGGTAAACTTAAATTTACAGGGGAATTTTAGAAAAATCGAAAGGTTTATAAAGTATAAAGTGCTAATATATTACATACATAATAAGGAAGTGAAAAATGCCTAGTATAACGATATATGTTTCAAAGGATCTTTATGGACAGATCCAAAAGGCTGAAGACGGCGAGAGTAAGACTATACAAAAAGCATTAGAAGCATGGTTTAAGAAAACAGGGATTGAATAAATGAAAGTAGATCTCAAAGATTTAGTAGGTGGGAAGATCGAAAAATTCCAAAAAAACGTGGTAGATGATGATGATGGATTCATAGTGACTAAGGGCAACAAAAAATATTTTCTAGGTTTTACTGATCCACAGGAAGTTTATGTGAAGGAGTTGGTGATATAAATGGAAAATAAAACCAAAGGATATGTGGCATATGAAAATGCCAGAAGCCAGATCTACAAATTGATGGACAAATATGGGGCAGATACTACAATAGATGCCATCGTAGATACGCTGACTGATACTGTTGGGGATGAATCTTTGAAGATGGTGAAAGCAGCATTGAAAGCTTCTAAAGAATCGGTTAAAAAAACAGGCGATGAATAAATGGTGTGGACAAAAGAAGAAAAGTTAGCATATCAAAGAAAATGGTATCAGGATAACAGAGAAAGAAGGCTAATACAAATGAGGGAATATCGGGAGAGCCATAAAGAAGAAGCAGCAGCGCGTAAGAAAAAATTCCGTTTGGAACATAAAAAGGAAATGGCAGCACGTGACAAAAAATATCGATTGGGACACAAAGAAGAAAAAGCGGCATATGATAAAAAATATCAACAGACACATAAAGAAGAAGCAAAAATAAGCACTAAAAAATGGTGTTTGAAAAATAAAGAAAAAAAAGCAGCATATGATAAAGAATACCGCAAAAAACACAAAAAAGAAAAGCTAGCATGTGAGAAAAAATATCGACAGGGGCATAAAGAAGAAGCGGTAGCATATAATAAAAAATATTACCAATCGCATAGAGATGAGGCACTAATAAAAGCTAAAAAATATCGTGACACCCATAAGGAAGAGATGGCAGCATATCGGGATGGTCATAGAGAAGAAGCAATGGCATATAATAAAAAATATAACAGGGAACATAGAGAAGAAAGGGCGGGGTGGCACAGAGAACATTATTTAAAAAACAAAGAAAAAATGGATGCAGCGAAAAAAAAATGGTGCTTGAATAACAAAGAAAAACTAAAAGATCGTGAAAAGAGATATGCTCGTCTGCATAGAAAAGAGCGTACAATAAGTAGCACAAAGTATCACCATAATCACCCAGAGGTTCACAGACGAGCAAGCCGTAAGCGTAGATTAAAAAAACGCCAATTAAACCAATCATATACACCTGAGCAGTGGAAGGATAAGATTGATGCGACTAATGGTATCTGCCCACAGTGTGGCGAAAGATATGAGGATGTATATCCATTCTGTGTGACCGTGGACCATGTCCCATCAATTAGTATTGCACCTGTGGGGTTCTGCTATAGAATTAACGATATTTTTCCTGTATGTGGGCGGTGTAACACCAATAATGGCGTGCATAGTGGTGATAGTACATCTTTAGAGAATTTTGGGGTGGTTAAATGAAAGTCCCATTGCAATGTACTTCAGCAGTAAGAGACAATCGTGAATTCCTATTGATCTGGGCTAATCGAAAAGGCAAAGCAGTAAAAGCTCCATTTGAACCTTATTTTTATAGCTTGAAGAATCTAACAATTCCAGGAGCTGTAGTAGATGAGATCGAAGCAATTGCAATCTCCAACTACAAAAAAACAACTTTTTACAAATATTCTTTTCCTACTCGTAAGGCGCTAGTTAATAATAGATCAGATAGTGTTTTTGAATCAAATATCCCATATATTCTGCGCCACCGTATAGACGATCCCGATTTTTTCTTAAAATATCCACAAACAGATGATTTAACATTCAATTTCCTAGACATAGAGCAGTCCTGTAAAAAGGATAAAATATTTCCAAATTATTCTGATTATTTGCTGAGTATAGCATGGTCGGGTAACGATAGGGATATTAAATGTGCATATCTTGAAAAAGGCATGCAAAATGATGTTGGATTACTTGAAACATACATTGATCATTACTCGAGGCCCGATGTCGAAGTTGGTTACAATAAAACATATGACCTTCCTACTATAATGAAGCGTTGTGACAAAAATAAGTTATCAACGTCATGGCTGTCAAAGACAAATCGTGAACCCAAGATAATAAAAAGGGCGCCTTTCATAGATGGCGTGGTCCTGTATGATGTACTTGACTCTGTTAATTCTGACCAGACGCTCACTGGTAATGTGCCAGACCACAAACTGGAATCAATCTCGGATTATTTCGGCTTCAAAGGTCATCCTGGTCTTGATTTGTCTGATATTACTTCAAAGCAGGGTACCCAGGATCTTATTTCCTATAATAAAGAAGATGCCGAGAGACTAATGCATCTGTTTGATATCTATTGGCCGGGCATTCAGTATTTGGCAGATGATTTGAAAATCCCTTTGAGTGAGGCTGTCAACCTTAATGTATTCTCTTTGGGGTTGATTGTATTGGGTGATTTATATAAGCAGAATGGCATTATTTGTGATGGGGATAATTCGGTTAGATATCCAGAGATTTTCAATCGACCAAAAAAAACGGGTGAATCAAACTATCAGGCTGCTATCATCAAAATTTATAAATATGGTTATTTTGAACCTATCCGTAAGGTTGATTTTAGCGGGATGTATCCCAGGCTTGTTTCAGAGTTTAACCTGAGTCCAGACACGTGTAAGCTTATTCGATATGATGATTACAAAGACGATGGGTTTAAAATTGTTGAAAAGGATAACAAGTTCATTTACCATATTCCAGATAAGATTCTCAATAAAATAGTAATTGTTTCGGTGTTAAAAAAACCAGGTTTTCTTGCCGACACACTTGGCAAATTTCTAAAAGAACGTGCAGGGTTTAAAGCTGATTATAAAAAGACTGACAGCCTGATTTCAAGGGTAAAGAGCTGGGAGTCGAAACTGAAAGCGAATGGTTTACTCGGTGTTTTGGGTCATGCTCATCATCCGTTCGGCCACGTAATAATCATTATCGTGATGTGCGGGCTTGGCAGGGAATGTGAAAAATTGTTAATTGGTGTATTGGAACGGTTATATCCAGGAAGCACAATAGAGGCTGACACCGATGGAGTCTATTGTAATGCTGACAATTTCGATGCAGAATTGGTTCAAAAAGAATTCAAAAAAGCAATAATAAAAAAGTTTGGAAGAGTACTGGGTCTCGAGATTGATATTGACGAATATGATGCTGGCTGGTTTTATCTTGCTAAAAATTATGTGTTGAAGAAAGGCGATACTGTTATCATACACGGCGGTGCATTGAAGGGTTCCAATAAAACACCTTTTGATAAGAAACTAACGGACGAGTTGGCTTTTGCTGTTGTCAATAAACAACCAATAGATGACATTGCTGCCAGATATAGGGGACTGATGACTGAGCGGAAGGTATCTCTTGTTGATTTGACGATGAAGGTCACGATGGGCATGCATCCTAAGAAGTACAAAAGCAAGACTGCTACTGTACTGCAGCTTGCCCGTCAGGCGAAGAAATCGTTCGATGTTGTGCCCAGAGAAGGAAATACGTATTATTATATCAAGGTAAAAAGCAACTATAAGGTTGATGTCAACCAGCAGGGATTGGGCGATGATGGTGTAACGTACAAGTATCTGCTGTATGAATCTGCTGTTCGTGATGAGAATATCATGCAGAAGATCGATTTTGACTATTATGAGAAACGCATGAACCGGATTATTGACATTTTTAGTGGTGAGATGGAAGCAAAAAGGAAGCCAAAAAAGGTAAAAAAAGAGGCAAAAAACGGAAATAGAAAAAGACAAATGAGTCTGAATATTTCCACCCTCCAGGGCAAGGCCGATTCCTTTGTTGACACCTTTGTGAAATTTGACTTTCCAGGGAAGGGGAAGAAATTGACGAAGCCCGAGCATTTCCGTGAGTGGTTCAGACATTTACGGACTAACTGGGAAGAAGTCATCAACGATATCCTGATGGAAAGAAACAAAGATAAGTACGATCAGGATGTTTGGGAAGGGTTGTTGCAGTCTGGCCTGGTTAAGAAGGATGAGGACGGAGAATATCGATTTGTTGATTGAATACCAAAGGGTTTATATACTTTTACATAAATAATAACATGATGATATAACATGAAGGCTGAAATTATAGAATTTTTTACCGAGTTGGCAAAACAATGTAAGAAAATAAATAAAAACTTAATTCTGTATGGAGATAATTTAACCTGGATGAAAAAGATACCGGACGAATGCATAGAGTTAATTTATTTGGACCCGCCATTCAAGAGTAATAAGGCATACAATATCATATACGATTCAGATATAGACAAATCACAGGTCAGAGCATTTGATGACACATGGCATTGGACATCAGAAACACAAAGGACATATGACCAATTAACCATGGGTGATCATAAGACAACATCTCGAATAATAAAAACCATTAGATCTTTTCATGACATGCTTGGCGACAATGACCTTATGGCATATTTGGTTATGATGACACCGCGATTAATGGAAATGCACAGAATTCTTAAAAAAACTGGAAGCATCTATCTTCACTGCGATCCGACAGCGGCACATTATCTAAAGATTATTATGGATACTATTTTCGATGTTAAAAATTTCAGGGCTGAAATAATTTGGAAAACCAAAGACCAGAGCGCTACAATAAAATCGAATACAAGAAGTTTTGGCACCAATCATAATACCATATTCTTTTACAGTAAAACAGATGATTATTTTTTTAGAAGACTTACGAGAAAAGTTAAAAAAGATCCAAAGGACTTCCAAAAGGACGACAAAGGATATTTTAAAACAGCCCCAGCCGACAAAGAGGGTCAGTACTGTAAAGAAACATTAGAACGTATGTTAAAAGAAGGGACGGCATATAAAACCAGAAACGGTAGAATTAGAACAAAAAGTTATTTGAAGATGGAGAATAATGAATTAATTGACATAAGAGTCCTAGATAACATGTGGACTGACCTACCGAACATGATGCATGTTCCAAAAAAAGAACGGACGGGATATCCAACTCAAAAACCGGAGGCTTTATTAAACAGAGTAATAGACGTTAGCTGCCCCAAAGACGGGGTAGTATTGGATCCGTTTTGTGGATGTGGAACGGCACTGATATCCGCAGGGAAACTTAACCGCAAATGGATAGGCATTGACGTAACATATCTTGCTGTAAATGTTTTAAAGAATCGTATGCGAGGGATGCTTGGCAACATTGAAGGCATTGATTTTATAGAGGGGGGAGCACCGGAAGGAATGTTGAGCGCCTTGCATATGGCTAAATATGATAAGAAGGGGTTTGAAAAGTTTATTATTCGTAAAATAGGCGGGATACCAAATGAAAAACTTGACGAGGGAGTGGACGGGTTTTTATTTTTTAGGGATGGAAGTAAGGACAAGGAGGCTATCGTCCAGGAGACCGTAAACAAAAGCGTATCCCCGGATAAGGTTAGGGATTTCAGGGGGACAATGGACAGGGTGGGGGCACCCATCGGTATTTTCATAACGATGAAAGAGCCGACTTCAGGAATGATAAAAGAGGCAAATACGATGGGCGTTTATGTGGATTCATTCGGCAATGAGTATCCCAGGATGCAATTTCTCACCGTGAGAGATATCATAGAGGAAGGGAAAAAGCCTGCTGTCCCACAGGTTAAGCCATATGGATGATGCTGATTTTTAATAAAACAGAATGTATATATAGATAATTAACTATACACATATTGCGGTGGTTACGGGGCCAAAGAAGATGCATCATTTTCCTCTCTACCACCATACTATGTTTCTTCTCGTGCGCCTGCAGCCACCGTGAAAAATGGAGGTAAGTATGCCAAACGTAAACATATATTTGCCAGTGGAGATGTTCATGCGTCTCCGAAAAGATGGTGACATATCGAAGACAGTGCAGGAGAGTTTAGTTCTTCTTTGGGAAGTAAGAGACAAGAAAAAAACAAACAAAATGTGAGGCGAAAAACATGACATCGGTTCATATAGAGAAAACGACAGATGAAAAGTTTGTGGTTGAATCATGGGTGGATAAGAAGAGAGGGAAATTTGTCTTTGGGACACTTGACGAAGTAATAACATTTGTAAAAGAAGCGTATCAAGAAAAAACGCATTAGCCCGTGAAAAAAACAAACAAAATGTGATGTGGAAAATGACAGAAGAAAAAGGAGATAAGAAGGCAATTCCTGGCAGGATAATACCTAGGAGACATTATGATGCAATTCCTGGGACGGTTCTGATATCTATGGACCGAATTATAGATTGTTGTTATGATGAGTCAGAGAAAGATTATGATCGTCTCGATGGATATAGGGATCTTTCGAATCATATATTTCTGGATATGAAGATAGTTCGTGGTTTTCTGAATGAATTAAAACATTGTGATGAGCCACTTGCTCCATGTGTGGAGGAAAACGATGCAGAGGCGGAATCTTTTGCAGAAAAACAAAATGTGAGTTGATAAAATATGACAGAAGAAAAAGAAGAGTCTACTTCGGAGGAAGAGAAACTCAAAGCTGGTGACATAAAAAAACATGTCGGTAAACTACTAATCCATATGGACGATGAGAAGACAGATTATGAGAATATGTTGGAAGATGAGCCTGAACAAGCAAAAGATCATTGTTGGGTTCATATAAAGGCAATTGCTGACTGTATAGGACTAACGGTGGATGAGGCATGGAGATTATATAGCACGATAGAACAGTGAGGTGATAAAAAATGACAGAAAAAAAAAGAAAAGATGATGATGAATTTGAAGACGATGACGACAAGACCACAACACGTGATGATAGCCCTGATGATGATTTCGATGATGATTTCGATGATGATTACGAAGACGACGATGACAAAGATGACGATGGAGATGAAGATGAGGAATATGAGCCTGAGCCCGAGTCCTACGATGCTTTCAAACAGGAAGATGATGATGCCCCGCCAAGTATGGTGTTGAAACTGGAAGTTGGCGAAGAGATCACCGGTCGATTGGTCAGGGTTGAGAAGCAGACTAACACTGACAGTAAAGGAAATACGATTACGTCAAAAGTGTATTATATTTTATCCCCCGGTGAAGAGGAACCGTGGAGGATCTATGGTACGACAGTTTTGGATCAGTGGATGGCACGAAAAGAAGAAGGGGACAGACTAGGGATTGTGCGTGACGATGACAAGCCATCGAAGGTTGCTGGACGTAACCCTACCCAGATGTATCACACGTACACGATAGTCAAGAGAAAAAAGAAAAAACACAGCCCGGAGAAGAAACGGCATCAGGAGAAGAAACGGCATCCAGAGAAGAAACTGAAAAAGAAACATCATAGAGACGAAGATGAGGACGAGGACTAATCCTTTTTCTCTTCTTTAACAGGGGCTGAAGGGATCAGTGGTAAATCTAGTCAGATTTAGCCTTGACTCCTCACTGCTGCTGATCCCAGCATTTCCTGCAAAGCGGGGTGATTCGTTTTATGACTGAGTATAATAATTATATTTATTTCAAACGAATGGGTGCTGTCGTGAAGGGATATTGCGCCATCATAGAGAGTTACGATGGGTTTATTACCATAAAACTTGAATATGACGGAAGAGAGCATATTATTCCTAGTGCGTCTTTGATAGATTTGATACGGGATGCCAGAGACTCGAAGAAATTATCTGATGACTGGGACACCGAAAAAAGTGGGTGGAAGCCATGAAGGAATGGGAGATACCTAAATTCCCGGAGATTTTGAAAACAATTGACAGTTATGTTATTGATGGAAAAGAAGTACCACGTGTAACGAACATTTGTAACATGATCAATAAGCCTGGACTTTATTTTTGGTATGGTAAGTATGGGACAAAAAGGTGTAAGGCTATATCGCAGAGGAGTATGAGGTTCGGGTCACTGTTCCACCGTCTGGCTGAGTTAAGGATGAATGGTGAGAGGGTGAATATCAAGCAGTATCAGAAGCCAATGCGGGGTTGCTACAGAGGCTTCATTAAGTGGCGAAAACAGCGTGCCTTTGGTCATCTTGAAACAGAGGTGATACTTCATAACCAGAAATACGGGTATGCGGGAACGAGCGATCTTGTTGCCACCATTGATGGTAAGGTCGGCATCGTTGATTGGAAGACCAGTTCCGATATGTATCTCGAACATTTACTCCAGGTATCTGCATATATGGTTTCATTCAAGGAGATGACCGGTGTTACGCCCGACTTCGGTGGTGTTCTTATAGTTAGGAAGAATGGCACGTATCTGTACCGGCAATTCTCCTGGAAGATTGCAGAACGGCTGCATCATTATTTCCTTGCAGCACTTGCATTGTGGAAGATGCAGAACAAGGACTGGATGAGTAAAACATACGAGGAGAGAGGTTAATGTCAACTATACAAAAGACTTTGTTCGATGAAATAAAAGAAAAACGACATGTTGAACGACATGTTGAACGACATGGTATTGAACATGAGATGCTCCATGAAGAGTTCGCAGAGGATATAGAGAAATTTGAAGAGGATAGACATTTAGATCCACCGGACCAAAAAGATGACTGGGAGCCGGTAAAAGAAGAGATTGAGAGAGAGCAGATAGCAGAGAGCAGGGGTAGAATGGATTTAGATAGTATCTGTCCTTATGCATCATTCCGACCAGGGCAAAAAGAACTAATTCGAGGAACCATAGAAGGTTTCGAATCACATAAGTTTGTATCCCTCGCTGGTCCCACAGGATGTGGTAAAAGCCTGATCGGAACTGTTGTCGCATGGGGGTTTCCAAAAGCGATTTATACCACGCCACAAGTTGGGCTAGTTGAACAGATTGCTAAAGATGATGCATTGAGATGGTCTACTGTTGTAGGGAAAAGGAACTATGATTGTAGAATTGAAGAAGCAAATTGTGCAGAAGGGCAATGTAATTTTCTGGATGATAAAAATGATAAAGAAATGTTTTATAGAAAATATTGCCCTCCTTGTTATCCTGTATTGTCGGCAATTGATGGAATTGTAGGTAATCATGCTTGTGAACATAGGATAGCTTTGCAGGATGCGGTTTATGCAAATTATTCACTTCTGACCTTTCAGTTGCTTCTGGTGACATTGTATCTTCCTGCATATAATCATGTGTGGGCTCGTGATTTGCTCATCATTGACGAGGCACAGGATGCGGAACAGTTCATACGAAACTTTTACACGATTACCATTAGGCCCCATTTCAAAAAAGGGGGTGTTTATAATGATGTGTGGGAAAGGATCTGGGAGAGATGTAAAGAAACAGTTCCGCTCAATAGCAAAAAAAACAATATCAGTATGGAATGGGAAGATCACAAAGAGTGGCTTGCGCATGAAGTTGAGCCATTGATTTCTGACGCTGTAGATGAGCTCCCGCGATACAATAAAAAAGAGTATATATTAATCAGGGATAGGTTAGAAAAAATCATCGATAGGATCAATGACATGAAAAAAGCAAAAACTGAATTTATCCCTGTCCCTGTTTTTGATGATTTTGAAGTCTATAAGCCTGGTGCGGATCAGTCAGAGCTGGTGTTAAGAAAAATGGAATACAAGCCACTTCGTATCAGTGAATATTTTGAAAATATTACACGGCCGTTCAAAAAGGTTTTGTTGATGGGTGCTACTGTCACGGATTTTGATTTGAAAGAGTTTGGCGTGGAGGACGTGTTAACACTAAATCCCCCGCCGTCGTTCCCAAAAAAACACCGTCAAATATACTATAAGCCAGTTGGAAGCATGAGCCACAGAAACAAGACACCAGAAACAGTTGAGAGGATGGCAAAGAAGGTTCTGAATATCATTGATCATGTTGATACACACCAGTTTTTCAATTGGAAAATACCTGTTAATTCTGTTGTGCATTGTGTGTCAGCAAAGCTGCAAAGTGAGATTGCCGGGTATTTACCAAAAGACAAAATCATGGTTACGCCAAACGGTAATGCAGCAGAAAAGAAGAAGATTATTGATGAGTTCAAAAAACAACAAGGTAAAATACTTGTGAGTACTGCTTGTATGACGGGGTTTGATTTCCCTGATGATGCTGCCAGGCTTAATTTTATCATTAAAATTCCATATATGCCTGTGAATGATTATTTTGTGCAGGTGCGAAGGAAACAAAAAGACGGTAAGGAGTGGTATCGGAACGAAACAGTCAAAACTCTTGTGCAGGGAGCTGGCAGGACAACGCGTTCTTTTGACGATTCATCTTTTACTTTTATTCTCGATTCAGATTTTTTTTACATAAAAAGATTTGTGCCTCAGTATTTTAGGGAGGCGATTGCACAATGATTATGAAAGAAGAAATCGTCATGGATGCTCCGCCACCACCACGGTGGCATGAGAAAACTTTGGATGAACGTATTGATGGCATGAAGTTGCATCAGATGTCGGTTATCAGGAGATTAAAGGAATCTGGTGTTTGGAGCAAAGAGGAGATCCGTAGCATTGCATGGATCATTGAAAAGAAGATCAGGGCAATGAAGAAGCTACGTGGTGTCAATTTGCACCATTATGACATTGGAAAATGGTTGCTTGAAGGATAAGTATCAAAAAGAAAAGTAAGGAGATGATTGAAATGAGAAAAATTCTCGACATAAAACGGGTGCATAAGCAGACAACTGTAAGTGAAAAGGGGGCAGAATCCGTCTTTTACAGGATAGTAATACCTAGTTCTGTGATTGAGAGGCTGGAGTTGCCATATCCGAGCCGTGTCGCGTTCAGAAAAAAAGCCAATGATGTGCGACTTGTCAGGGCAACTGATGATGCAGGAAAGATGCGGCGTCTTATGGGTATTCAAAAAATAGGGGCAAAGAACAGAATGTGTTTACCTAGAGATGTAGTTGAATTTCTGAATATTGCAGACGGGGATTATGTGAAGTTTGTCGAATGGAGGAAAAATGATATCAGGATATGCAAACTGAATTTAAGCGACCATGTCCCCCATCATCTCCTTTATCCTTGTCCAGATGCAATAGCAGAAATGGAAAAAAATCGGCGGTAAAAATGATACGCTGTGCTCGTTGTCGTAGGCTGTTGTGGCCATGGAACTCCCGGAAAGGCGCTATTTCTGTTGAGTGCAAGGACGGCGACACTATTGAGGGCAGGTATTGCAATAAATGTGCCAAACGCACTCTAAATGAGCTGCTGTCTGCGGGCAGATTGGCAACGGGAGAAAAACATGGGTGATGATATATGGAAGAGATAACGGAAAAATTGCAA
>Ga0209977_10000051_pt1 | contig 40363 bp, 74 predicted proteins | sample SumtaG_2_FD_183113 | JGI IMG/M metagenome (GOLD analysis project Ga0209977, IMG submission 183113) | Deep subsurface microbial communities from Indian Ocean to uncover new lineages of life (NeLLi) - Sumatra_00607 metaG (SPAdes) (version 2) | ecosystem: Environmental > Aquatic > Marine > Oceanic...
CACTGCAATAAAAGGTTTAGAAAAGAAGATTGAGGAGCTTAAGAGTAATTTAGTATTAGCTCAAATTTATCTAAAAGAGCATGAAGGCGTAACGTACGAAGATGGTTTTGAGGCAAAGGCAGACTACGACGAAACTTTGAGACAGGTGAAAATACTAGAAAGCACTCTTAAATATAGAGAATTGTCATTAGCACGGACACTTGAACGTTCAAAGGAAGCTAACCCAAGAACAGACGAAACTTTGATGGACAGTTTTAGTAGTAAGATTATTGAAAGATGTATACGTGAAACATTATAAAAAAGGAGATTGAAAATTATGAAAGTTTATCGCATAAGTACTTTTAGTTGCACTGTTACGTTATCTAATGACCACGTAGTATTGAAGTATACGACGAAAGATGAAAAAGTTTTAGAGGATGTCAGTATATTATTTTTAGACTTTAATGACTTTAGCGACCAAGAAGAATATCTAAAAAAAATTGTTGATGATTACCACAGTTTGGGAAGTTTTAACGCAATAGAACCACTTTACTTTAAAGACAGACTTGGCGTAAGAGTAGAGTTACTGGGGGAATATAACGTTTACAACTACATGAATAATATAATTATCCAGAAGAGGGAGACTAAATCATGATTGACAGTAGAGAAATAGAAGAGTTACACCCTTGTTTACAAAGGGGGGTGGAGGAACTAAGAAGAAGGCTAAAAGAAAAAATGTGGACTATGGGGGTAAGCTCCACCTACAGAGACAACACGTACCAAAATTACTTGTACTCTCTAGGAAGAGACCTACCAGGGCAAATCGTTACGAACGCTAAAGGCGGAGAAAGTATCCATAATTATAGGTTAGCATTTGATATTTTTAACAACGTAAGTAGTCAATTATACCCAGTAAGATTTCTAGGTTTAGCAGGTGAGATTTGGGAAGAGATGGGGGGAGAATGGGGAGGAAGCTGGTCACACTTTCCTGACAAACCACACTTTCAATTTACAGGTGGCAGAAGTCTATCCTACTTGCAAACGGGGGTAACATTAGATAAAAAAATGAGAATGAGTTGGGAAGAGAGAGAAGAGATAGATACGTTGAATGATGCATTTACAGAGTTTAACCAGTGGGCTGTAAAGTTTGATTACGAGTACTGGAAATCAGCTTGTAAATATGTTAACTATCTAGAAGATTTATTTATAACAATAGCTAATCAACTGAATCGGTTCGGTAACTGGGATACAACCAACAACGTAACCACTTTGGCAGAAGCATTTGAAAAATTTGAAGATAAGGGTATAGCATTTGATTACGAATACTGGAGAAAAGCATGTCAATACGTTAGATTTTTAGAACCCTTATTTATTAAAATAGCTAATCAACTTTAGGAGGAGATTGAATGAAAAATGCCGAAGAATCGTGCGGGAAAATAACAGATTGGATAATAGAGCGTTGGAAATGGTTTGGAGTATTTGGGATACTAACCTTTTATTTTTTAGTAACAATATTAATAGCTTTAATTTTGATAATAGATTATTTAATAACTAACCCAGTGCCAATTTTAGCTTTACTAACATACGTAATCTACACCAAGTTTTAGGGAGATTAAAATGAGGATACTACACCCTATAATATTATGCACCCTACTTGCAATTACGCCATACGAAAAAATAGTTCCAGTATTACTAATCTTTATAATATATTTAATCGACACCAAGTTTTAAATAAAAAAGGAGGCTTATAGCCTCCTTTTTTATTTACTAAACATATCAATAAATGCATCTAATAGTTTGTGATCTAGTTTAATAATGTCTTTAACTAGATTAATGTGGACTTCGGTTAACCCTTGCTTTTTAGCGAGGTCATCAAGTGATAGTTCTTTTTTAAATATTTCACCTTCACCAGTTTTTAACCAACTCTCATTTACAAAATATGCTCGACAAATATCTGAAATCACTCTGTTATTTACTTGTTTCCGACCTCTTTCAATAGCACAGATTGTAGTATCTCTTATGTTCAGGTCAATCGCAAAAGCTCGTTGACTCATATCTAGCAAATCAACACGTAAGTACTTTATTCTTTCATTTGTTGTCATATGCTTACCTCCTTTCAAGCATACTCTACTATAAGTTATTCAATTTGTCAATAAAAACAGTTGACAAAGTTCATTTTTACAAGTATAGTTATATTAGGTTAGTAAATAAATCAAATAAAAGGAGGCAACTTATGAGAAAAACAACAACTAAAATAGTAAGGGTAATGGAAACAACTTGTCCATTTTGCAATCAAATCGGTTACTTTTCGCTAACACGAGCATGTAGAATAAAAGAAGATATAGAAGTAATCCGCTGGAATTATTCGACATGCACTATATGTGAAAAAGATAGCATAATAGTCCCTATTCCAGACAGTGAAAACTTTGAACTAATAGGGAGGGAGGTAAAATAATGAGAAAAACTACAACAGAAAAAGTAACAAAGGTCACATGTCCGTTATGCAATGGGGTATTTTATAATGATATGGAAAAACTACTTATTAATCAGTATTACAAGTGTGATATATGTAAAGAAGAATTAGAAATGGTACCTATTGGAGGAAAGCTCTACATCGAAGTTAGAGAAGTGATAGATGAATCATAAATTTAAATGTCATTACTGTAACTATGAGTGGACAATGATGAGAGATGAACTAATAGAAGACCCTCTATTCTGGGATTGTGGTCATTGTCCGAATTGCAAAAAGTTTATTCATTTAATGCAATGTCAAAATAGAACTTTCAAAATTAAAAAATATTATCACAAAAAGGGAAGGTGAGAACTATGAGTGACAAAGGTGTATTGATAGAAGATTTGGAGAAAATCAATGTCGAAAAATTAACATTTGAAGGCGTGCGGATACTGAAAAAAAGAGGTGCGATACCACTTTGTGGTAGCGGTAAAGTGATAGGTTTTGTAGACAAAGAAGGTACATTATTAGTTAAATTATAGGAGGTATAAAATGTTAAATATTAATTTAGAAAATAAGATGCTAGAGCATCCAGATATAACAGAATATAACGATTACGGGTATTTAGAACGGGAAGAATATGAAGAGGAGGAGGAAATATAATGGGAGCATTTAAGTATGAAAGCCATTATTTATGGAATGTTTCACGGGGTATTTTGTGGTATGCACCAAGCGTTACTCCTAAGGGGGATAATGATTTATGGATTAAACATTTTTTTGTATTTACAGAAAGATATATCATTTTTAGAGAAGAAAAATGCGGAACATCTAGATTGAATACACCTGAATATGAAAAGGGTATAACTCATTATGATTACAGCGTATATTCAAGAGTTACAGGAAAATTGGTGGGTACGTTAGATTGTGATGTAGAGCAAGTAACCGTAACATTTTTTGAAAAAAGAAGTGAATTCCCTAATCTGCGACTGAATTATACTGCTATAGCCGTTTTTGAGGACATCACAAACAAACTAGATTGTTACTATGCAAGGTATTTAAAACTTGAGTGGTTCGATGAAGAAATTACTAGAGTAATGCATCACAGGTGGAGAGGCGATAATGAAATTTACATTAATGAAGAATGACAGCTCACGTTAACGAAAGAATATAAACCCTTATTACGGGTTAGACTAAAAGGAGGAACATTATGAATAAATTTACATTTGTAAAGGTTGCAGAAGGTGAAGCTGGTGAATACTTTTTCACAAGGTATGACATTACTTACAGAGTATACTTTGCGGGCTACTCGCATTCATCGGCTTGGCTTGGTATCGGTGATAGAGATTATGGGCTATACCTAGAAGCAGGCTCTCTTAACACTAATGAATTGATGGAATTGTTGCAGGAAGTGAAAGGGTTGGAGGAGTATAGGGAAGGGATGTCTGTTTGGACATCTTAAAAAAGGAGGAACATTATGAAAAGGGAATTTGAGATAGATAAAGATTTTGAAACGAATCCAGAGATGAAATTATTGTTAGATAAGATAACTAACGTATCAACACAGTACCGTAGCAAGCTGTTGAATTATTATGACCTAATACAGTACAGTAGCGAAGGAAACCGAAACCATTTTTCGTACACTAGCAGAGGACGTGCAGAGATTGAACACATTGTAAAAGAGATTGACGAATTAGACATTCCTCTCAGTGATAAAATAATGAACACAAGGCGTCACATCAACATGATGGAAAGCTTTCATAAGAAATTTATGGATAAAATGCGTGACGAAAAAAGTGCAAGGCGGGACGAAACCGACCAATACATTTTAGCACAAGAAACGCTACATGGTCGTGTATTGGAAAGTATGACAAGAAGCATTCTAGGGACAAAGCCTTGGGAATAAAAAAGGAGAGAATTATGGATAACATATTTAAAGTAAATGTGGATTTAGAACAGTTGTTAGATGCACTTAGTATTGTGAAAAGTAAAGAAGAAGAAGAAAGAATAATAGAAGAGATTCTAGACCTTGAAATGAGATTCGACACTCTAACAGAAGATGTACTAGACTACATCAAGCTAAGTGAATCAAAATATGAAATGTACAAGAAAGACAAAGAGAGGCTTGTAGCAGGTATGAGTCGTGAAAAGAAGAAAATTGAGAATTCAAAACGTTACCTCCTTAGTGGGCTACTCATGTCAGGTAGGTCTAAGCGTCAAGTCGGTACAAATACTATATCAATTGGAACAAGTACATCGACTGACGTTTATGATGAGGACTTAATCGACCAAGAATTTTTAAGCTGGACGTCTAAGCCAGACAAAGCACAGATAAGAGAGGCTATCCAGAGGGGGCAAATAATAGACGGTGCTAGGCTTGTAACTAATCAAAACTTACAGATTAAATAGTGTTGACATACTACATTATACATGTTATACTTATTTTATAAGTTAGATACGGTAGGAGGTGAGAAAATGGCAGAAGTTTATACTGTTTCAATTATGTTTAGGGAACAAGAAATGTATCGAAATATAACGATTGAAGCTACAAAGGAAAATATAACTGTAGGTAACTACTTAAACAAAATTCATAAGCTTTATATTGAGAGTAAAGAGGAAGTAGCAGAGAAGGGGAGGTAATTATTTATGAACGAAAATAGTTCTGTTTTATATTATAGGCACGGAAAGATTGTAGGACTGTTGTCAGATAGGGAAGTAGGGCAACTTGTCAGAACAATATTTGCATATATACAAAGAGCGGAAACCCCTGATTTCGATGGTATATTGATGATGGCTTTTATTGCTATCAAAGGAGACTTAGACAGAGACCGTCTAGAGCATGAGGGAACAGGTGACTAAATGTCATTAGAATTTGGATACATTGCACTACAAAGAGATTTAGTTAACTGGGAATGGTACTCTAACATAAATGTGAAAGTTTTATACCTTGAGTTATTACTAAGCGTTAACTACGAAGACAAAGAATGGCAAGGGATAACTGTAAAAAAAGGGTCAATAATTACAAGTTTACCGCAGTTAGTGGTTAAAACAGGGTTAACAAATCGACAAGTTAGAACCGCATTAAAAAAATTAGTAGATAGCAACTATTTGACAGACAAAAGTACTAACAAGTTCCGCTATATCAGTGTGATTGACTATGATAGATATGTTAGTGCTAGCAGACAAACGGCAGACAAACGACAGACAAACGGCAGACAAACGACAGACAAACGGCAGACAAACGACAGCAATGTAATAAGTACTAAGAACTATAAAGAAATAAAAGAAATAAAAGAAAAACCTAAGTTCGTAGCTGACGCTACACCTGTCCCTACTTCTTCCAATTCCTCAACTACAAAGAAAAAAAATGTTGGAGTAGACTTTGAAAAAATGATTAACGATTACACAAGCACTGATGAACTTCGGGCAGTGTTAAATGACTTTGTTATTTCTCGTAAGAACATGAAAAAAGTTTGGCAAACTGAAAGAGGATTCAAATCAGTTTTAACTACACTATCAAAGTTAGCGTCTGACGACGATACAATCAAAATTAAAATAGTTGACCAGACATTAGAAAACTGTTGGAAAGGGTTCTTTGCATTAAAAACTGATGAAGGTAATGAGTCCACAAAGGTAGTCAAGGTAGGTGGAGAGAAAGAGGAGGCTCTAGCAAGGATGATGGCAAACAATGACTAAGCTTAAGGAGGTAAGCAATGAGTGAGGTAGCACCGATTGAAGTTGATTGGGAGAAAATTTTGAATAATAACGGGAAGAATGAAAGCCAAGTTAGAGAAAGAGCTGAAATGCATGTTCTATACACTCTAATTTTTGAGCATGACAGCTATGATGGAAAACTCAAACAGCAGAATTACATTTTTAGTATTTTAAGCCCTGAACATTTTGAAAGTTCTGTGTACAGAAAATGTTATGAAAGCATTACTCATATAAGTATTAATAATAACCAGATAAATTTGTTTGAAATTGATAAAGAGTTGCGGAAGACATACATTCCTATGACTACAATTGACCTGATGAATCATATCAATTCAGCTTTTACAACTACTGTAGGGTTTGAAAGCAGTGTTGACTACTTAGTTGATAGCTTCAAAAAGAAAGAGTTATACAAATATGCTGATAACATTACTCAAATTTTTAAGTCGGGTGGAAGCCTAAATGAAATGAATAATGCAGTCTTGAACATACCTAATCTGAATAACCGTAATAAGGATTTGACTACAGAAGAATTAATGCAATTAGCATATGATGACATAGAGGTGAGACTTAAGAACGGAGACCAATTGCTTGGGAACGAAACGTATATACCACCTCTAGATACTCTAATTGGGGGTATAAAGGATAAAGAACTTATTATGTTAACAGCAGAACCTAACATAGGTAAAAGCTTACTAGCACAGCAAATTGCGATAAATACAGCTATGCATAAAAAGAAGGTTGCTTACTTTAATTTTGAAATGAATGAAAAAAGTTTGGGTTACAGAAATATAGCGATGTTAATCAAAATGGATATTGCTAAGTTAAACAAACCTGACAACCTAAGTGCCAAAGACTTTGCTCAACTAGACGAATTTAATACAACCGCTGTAAATGAAAATTTATTTATCTACACTAACGTAAAAAGAAATATTAGCGATATCGTTACAAAATGTAAGTTATTTGCAGGCACATTAGATTTGATTGTTATTGACTACCTACAGCTCGTTGAGGGTTATGGGGCTGATAAAATTGAAAAGGTTGAAATGGTATGTCAAGCATTAAAGAGTTTGGCATGTGACCAGAACTGTCCTGTTATAGCGATATCAAGTCTAAACCGACAAGGTGACTTGCGTGGTAGTCATCAGCTTGATTTTGACGCTGACCAGATTTGGTTTATGAAACGTGACCATAAATCAACGGAGGCAGGACTAAGAGCGACAGCAGGAATAGAAATCACAAAAAATAGAGATGGGGGAAAGGGTACGATAGTACTATTTTTTAATGAGAAACACTTAACTTTTGAAAAAATCATAGAGGTTTAATATGGGGATAAAAGTAAATCCAGATAGATTAATCCCACGAAAAAGCTCAATACCTGCATCTGAACCTTGCAACTTAGAACTACCAGAAGAATTTAAACCTAAATGTAAGCCACCTGAAATTGATGAATTTCGTAACAAGTGGATATATGAAGTGTTGTCTGATGAGAAGATGATAGAGATGTTGAATGAAACTGAAAAACTTGAAGAGGACTTCAAGGGAGATAGTGATTTAAAGAAAGAAGTACGTATGATAGCTTGTGAGATTTATAACAAATATAAAATATGGAGGTGTAAGAATGTATGGTGATGAGTATATTTTTGTTGGGGCTGATGAGTACCAAGTAATAGAAAAACGCTACAATGAAGCACGAAATTATGAAGAGAAACAGAGATTTGCAGGGTGGAAGAAGGAAAAAGAGGACAAAGACTTTCACTATGATTTTGAAAGGAGTTCCACAAAAATGGATAACTGTGCGGAGCAGGCTATAGCCGAATACGAGTCTTTAATTAACCGTCGGAACACACATCCCACAGTGGTTGACGATTGTGAGTTGAGTATACGATGTTTGGAAAAAGAATACGATCTTTGATTGAAGGGGAGGTAGAATAATGGGCAAACGTAAAGCAATAAAAAAAGTTCATAGAATGCTAAACTCGAAATATCTTGAGATACCAAAAACTAATTTAACTTCATTTTCACCAGAAGAAATGATGGAAATGATGAATATATTGAGCAATGAAATGTATACACCTAGTAAGGAAGAAGCGAAGAGGAAAGAAGAAAACGGGGGAAAATATAGCATATTAGCAGGTTTAGAACCTATAAAAGTAGAATACGGCTTTGTTCTTGAAGGTGAAAAGGGGCAGATTCAAGACATTTGTGACTACATAAAAAAAGAGTTCGATAATTCTGAACTTATAGTAACTAACAGTTTTTGCAGGAGGGTAAAAGATGAGTAAAGTAATTTGTATCATGGGAGATAGTGGGAGTGGTAAGACTACCAGCTTACGGAACTTAGACCCTAAAGAAACTGTTTACATTGACTGTGACCAAAAGGGACTTAGTTGGAAAGGGTGGAGGAATGATTACAACAAAGAAGAACACAAAAACTATACGATAACTTCTAAACCTGCCAGCGTTCAATCGATGATTGACAGGGTAAACGAACATGAAGACTATACCAAAATCAAGTACGTTGTGATTGATACAATAAATGCAATCATGATTGATGAAGAAATGGAACGCATAAAAGAACCAAAATATGATAAATGGATTGATTTAGCTGAATCAATTTGGCTGATGATAAGCAAGTTCTACAAATATAGGGACGACTTGACCTTTATAGTATTAGCTCACACAGAAACTTATTCAGATGAAGAAGGCTACAGGAATACTAGGATTAAAACGTCAGGTAAGAAATTACAAAAACTTTGTATCGAATCAAAAATGACAACAGTATTACACGCTAAGGGGAAAAATGGTAATTATGTATATGAGACTAGAGCGAATGATTCAACTTGTAAAACCCCTTTAGGAGCATTTGAGGAAGCTACAATACCTAATGACATAGTGCCAGTTATAGAAGTTCTGTCAGAGTATTGATTTTAGTCCAGGCTTTTTGGGGGTACACGGGTCGTTTATATAGTTATTGGCAAAATTGTACCTTGAGCAGTGAACGTGGCTTAGAATTTAAATTAGAGGGTAATTAGGTGTATAGAGAATTAGGAGGTTTTAACGTGAGTGATTGTTGTAATTATCAACACAAAGAAAGAAAAAGAGTAATGAAATTATTGAAGGATGAATTAACTATCGGGATGGTCTGTGCCATCAGCATGGGGGAAGAAACAACTACATTTTACCATTGTGAAGGTGAAAAGTGGATAAGACTATTGGATAGTAAGGATAATTGTATATGCAGTTGCAGTTGTAGAGAGGCATTCAAAAATAAAATAGATAAAAGAAAATATATAATAAATGCTGTCAGAGAAACGATCGAATGTAAGTTAAAAAATCAGGGAGGACACGGAAGGGATTCGCTCCACTTTACGTACGGAGAAGTGGCGTGCTTAGTAACATTGTTAAATACTTAAAAATAGGAGGAGAACATAATGGATTATTTTGATGCAATAAGATATGAAAAAAGTAATGATGGTATAGAGACTGAACATGGTATGTGGTTACTCGGAAAAGCTTTGCAGGAAAGAGCTGGCTATGGATGTTCGCCAACCGAAGAACAAGATTATGATCTCCAAAAAGAACAATTAGGAGCTTTAAGAAAAGCGGATAAACCAGTATCATTTAGTATCGCAGAAATTGAGTTACTAACGTATTTGTGTGACTTTTAGGAGGAGGAATTAACATGAAAATGGATATTGAATTAATAATCAGAATACTTAAAGTGATAGAAAGTAGTGATACTAACGAATTTATTTCTTTAGAAGAAATGCTAGTAGACAGGACATCTGATGAGTTAGAACATAGCCTATGTCTATTGGATAATGCAAATTACATCTTTGGATGTGATATATACGACCGTTCCGAGGTGTCCGAGGTAGACGGTAAAATCTATGGCATAAGGAAATTATTCGCAGATCAGTTAACAATGAAAGGTCATGATTTCTTAGAATATATGAAAAGTGATGAAATAAAAGAAATGATTAAAGAAAAAGATTCGCTAAATAATCTAGCGGTTTGGGAGGAAACAGCGAAAGGCATAATGAATAAAAAACTGGAAAAAGTATTGAAAGACATTAGGGAGGAAAAATAATATGCAAAAAATTGAAGGTTGGGACAAAGTAGAAGTAATAAGTACAGAAGGGTTTGACAGAATACAGGCAGGTGGGTATGTCTGCGTAATTAGAGACGTTTTAGAGAAAGTAACGAAGACAACTAGCAGACCAATGTTAGTACTAGACCTTGATATTGTATCAGGTGAATATAAAGACTATTATCAAAAAAAATACGACAGCAACAAAAATGAAAACAAGCATTGGGGAGCTAAGTTTTATCAACTAATGGACGGTACAAGTTTGAAGTTTTTTAAGGGGTTAATAACAGCTATCGAAAGAAGTAACCACGGTTACGATTGGGAAGCGAATGATTGGAATGAAAATACTTTGGTAGGTAAAAATATAGGTGTAATTTTTGGTGAAGAAGAGTTTGAGGCTAATGATGGGACTACGAAAACAAGTTTGAAACCACTGTCTGTAAGGACGGTTGCAACTATCGAAGAAGGCAAGTTCACAGTACCAGTGAAGAAACTGTTAGCTACAAACGCTTTGAAGCCAGTTTTCACAACATCACAGAATAAAAGTTACAATGCACCAGAAGATTTTTCAGCAGTATCAGATGATACAGATGACGACTTACCATTTTAGGGAGGAGAGCATAATGGATAAAGAAAAGGATGAACTGTTAAAAATGGTAGCAAGTTATGGGGGCAAAGACACGAAATGGGAAAAGGTAGGCAAAGGAGAATGGGGAGGTAAGATATTGAATGGCGGAAAAGACTACTACATTTTAGCCTGTAGTTCTGGTGGCTTTATGATATGCCAGACAGATTTTGAGGTAACAGAACACGGCAAATTTATTAAAATTCATGACTGGTTTCACTATCCTTTTAAGACCAGTTTTGGAGAACCACTTACGCTACATTCATTGTACATAGGTTTGAAAGCTAAGGCGGTAATGCATGATAATGAGGTTAGGGAGTATACCAGATGTTCCCACTACGAAGCATTTGAAGTGGCATGGAAAGGGGGCAGTAACTGGGGAGCGGATTACTATACACCCGATTCAAGGAATTATGAAACATGTCATTGGGGAAGAGTTCCCAATGATAAGAAGACTGCTGTATTAGGGGTATACGAGGCTAACGCACCAACATGTATATGTTTGGACGGGATAACATCGTATATAAGAATTGACTTTGACATACTAGGCGAATACTAAAAGGAGGTGGATAGGAGATGTGGGAGATGGCGGGTAGATATCTTTTTGGATACGATTGTAGGGTGGTGATACTCACTAAGGAAGACATAGAAGGAATCTTAGAAGAAATAAGGAGCATTGAGCCACGGGATATGGCAGAGAACGCAGTTGTTCGCTACGAGTTAGAACACGCTTTATCAGTTGATTCTAAGGGGTTAGAACGGTTCAACAAACATAATGTTAATAGGTGGATATCAGGTATAGCTAGAGAAAATGAAGTTACAGAGCGGGGCGAGAAGTATTATGCCAGAAGAGATAAACCTGAACCGCCTAAAAGTAACAGAGAAAAAATACTAGAAGAGGAACGTCGACAAAAAGAGCTTCCACCCGATGGAGCGAATTGGGAATATGGCTACAAAGAATGGAAGAAAGCACAGTCTATGTTCGATAAATATCCATGTTTAAATAAATATAGAGGATATCGAAGGAAACCGAAGAGAGAAGAGGAAAAAGAGGAAAAAGAGGAAAATGACGCTATAGAAGTATACGAAGCATTCGCACTAGAGCTTGAGAAAAACTTTAACATATTGTTCAAAGGGTTTTGGGGGGAAGATTGGGCTAAGAAAAGAGACGTAGGAGAGAAAAAGTTTGATGACTGGATAAAATCTAGGGGGAAAACTAGGAAAGAAGCTAGGGAGGAGGCTGAAATGCAGGAGGTAATCGAAGGACTACAACGTGAGAGAGAAAGGTTGGAGGCTAAGAATAAAGACCTCCGAGACAGAATTGACGCTAAGGAAGACGAGATTATTGCTCTTGGTTCAGAATTTAAGGCTAAACGTAAAAAAGAGAAACGGGAAAGGAAGAAAGTAAACTGGGATGGAATAGAAGCTAAGGCGAGTGAGGTGTTTATTAGGGTGCTAGGGGCGGGGCTTATGCTTGCTGCGGTATGCTCCATAATTTTTATTACAGGTCTTGCCCTTTCGGGGATTTGGGGAATGTTAGAAGACACGGAAATCACGGAAATCACGGAAATCACGGAAGAGGAAGTAACAGCAGTAGAAGCAGTAGCAGTAGCAGTAGCAGTAGTCGAAAAGTATAACCCAACAACTTATGACACTAAGATAGATGAAGAGTTAAAAAAAACGACAACACGCATATCTATTGACATGCCTGAATACCCTTCTGAACATGATGTTACGGTACTTTTGGCTACTGTGGGAGAATACAGAAAAGATTACAAAAATTATACGTTTTTGGACTACATGGGCGATACAGAACAGTATACCGTAGGCGTACTAGTGACCATTAACGGTCACGCAGATTACTTTGATTACATCGAGGAGGAATAAAATGAGCAAAAAATTGAAGATAACCAAACCAAGAGTGATGATATTACTTGGGGTACTAATGATACTCTTGATGATAACAGTTTTTTTCGCAGTATTTGTCTCGAATACAACGCTAATGCTAGGTGCGGTGGGACTGCAAGCGATTTTATATGCGGTTATAGTCGTTCTTAGTATAACACATAAATATTAAAATGGGAGGGGACTACGATGTATGAAGGGTTGTCAGGGATTATAGGAGACCTTAAGGCGATATATGAGAAAGAGCTTGAAGATGCTAAGGAAGAATTAGAGGATAGTAATCAAAGACTTAAGTCGGCGAGAATAGAGATGTGGGTTTGGGGTACTGTAACTGTTGTTTCGGTGGTGTTTCTTGTCATTTTGATTATGGCGTTTGTTGAGTAGTTGTAAAAAAATATAAGTTACTCAACCTTTTCCAAAATGGAAATAGTTCAAAATAGGAGGAAGAATTATGCTGGAAGTTGTTAAGAGATTTGCTGGAAGGTTTGGAATGATTGACGTAGATGGAATTGTTGAGGCTATAGTGTTTGCTCGAGGAGAAATGATAGAAGGTAAAGGAAGTCAGCCCTTGTGGGGCGGCCCTCATGCATCTGATAAAGATTTTGAAGATTTTGAAGAATTTTGTAGGAGAGGGCATATCAAAGTTGATTGTATTCTGGGGACAAGATGGGTGTCACGTAGTGAAGGAACTAGATTTCTAGGAAGTCAAGCATTTAAAGATTACGTGTTACGTTGTGAGTGGGAAAGTGACGAAGATGAAGGTCTTATTAGAAAAAGAGTTAGAGACTTCTCACCCATTGGACAAATAAGTAAGTGATGGAGGGATAACATGGAACAATTAGCAGTACTGATATTAATGGTTGGCGGATTCATTTTAGTAATTAAGTTTTTAGCTAGATATGAAAAAGCTCAAAGAGGGAAGGATTTTAATTGGGAGTTAGATCATGCTCCTAACAAACATCCTGATTTCTTGAGAGAGCAGAAGCTGACGAACGGACGTATGCTTCCACACCCAGCTCATATTGGAGGGAGATGGGATTACAACAAGAAAACTTGGGTCTTTAAAGGTGAAAAATATGAAAAATGGCAGAGGATGAAGAAGAGATATTTGAGCGGGGAAGAAATTACGGAGGAAGAGCAAAAGTTCGTTAATGGCGTATGGGATGACTGTATTAGGCGGGAAATTCTTTCTAAGTAGGAGGTTGAGGAATTGGAAAAGCTAACTGATAGAGAATTACTACACTATCATTCATTTTTTTTAGTCTAATGGCAGGGGTGATAAGTCTTCTGGTCACAGTGTCCTTGTGGGGAATAATGTTTTTTGTTTATTTACTGGTTGCTGATTGGTATCTAAGCGATGAGGAATAGTTAGGGGTGAATTAGGAAATGGAGTTTGATATAGCTTATAAAATTACAAGTATAGATAGCACAAATAGAGTTTATGCAGGGATGCATTACGGAAAAAGAAGTGCTTACACCAAAAAAATAAAAATGTTAGTTACAAGCACTCTACGAAAGTACGAATGTGAGTTATACACAACCCCAGTGTTTATAACTTTTAGCTTTAACGATGGATTGGATATTGATAATCATTCGATATTCGTTAAGTGTGTGATTGACGCTATGAAAGGGATACTGATAGTGGATGACAGGAAGAAGCACGTCGTAGGTGTCACGATGATGTTTGATAATAGTTTAAAGAAAACGGTGAGAGTGAAAATAGAGGAGGTGTAATATGGATTTTAATGTGAGGGATAATATAGAGTGCTGGGAAAATAGGTGTAAGGATAATGGAAATAGGGATAATGGAAATAGGGATAATGCGTATAAGTTTACATTGAATGAGCAAGAATATACCGTTTATGTGTGGTCGCTGTACAATCGTGGCGAAGGTTTGAAGGGTTTTGAGGGCGATGATAACCCATTCTCACACAGATTCCACTCTGACGTGAAAAAATTGTTAGTGAAAAGGGAGATGCAAACAAGGTTCACAAATTTGCTTAAATCTGATAAGGCATACCGTATTGAGGCACTTAAGGGATTCTATGCGGTTTACTGCGATGCATATAAGATAAAAGAATCTGTCGCTTATGAGATACATTATGCAGAGGTTGAAGAGCTAGCAGAACGCTATTTAATTGAGAGGAGATGGTTCTAAATGAAATGTAGGAAAAAAGCAACAGGGATAATTCTAGAGTCGTATCGATATAGGAGTGTTATTATGCGACGAAATTTAGAGAATGCACCAGAGTGGGTCAGATGGGCGTTAGAAGATGGGCAAATTATGTTTTTGCAGGATAGCATGAAAGTGGCGGGCAAATATGGCACATTGTCTGGGGGTGCGTACGATTATATCATAGCGGAGGACGATGGTTATTTGTCCATTTGTCCAGAAGATATGTACTGGGATTTTTATGAGGATTTAAAAGAGGAGGAAAGTAAATGAGATGTAGGAAAATTTGGGTAGAAATGGAGTCGTTCCAGTATTGGAGTTATCACACTAATGAAAATATAAGAGAGTATGCCCCTTGCTGGTTTGTAGAAAGAGTAGAAAGTGGAGTAATTACATTTTTGAATGAGGAGCTAAAAGTACGTACACTCGCAGGGCTTGAGACTGTAAGGGATCAGGACTATATAATGTTAGGTGTTAAAGATGAGCTTTCCATCTGTAAAAGAGACGTTTATGAAATGATTTATGAAGAGTACAGTGAGGGAGATGGGACGGATGAGGTATGGAAGACGTGCAAAGAAATAAGGTGGGATAGGTGGGATAGTTGGGACTATTAGAGGAGGAAAGTAATGGATTCCAGAGCAGAACGTAAAGAGCGAAAAGCATTTGAGAAACAAGAGAAGAAAGAAGAAGTTAGAGCGAAATTTGAGGAACTCAAAGTCTCATTATCAGAGCTGAAAGAAGCTTTGAAGATTTTAGGGTCAGAGTTAGCGAACCTATTTAGGTTTTAGGGAGGAGGACTAATGGAAGAGATTTGGGAAGACGTACTGGATTATGAGGATTACTATCAGGTGTCGAACTTGGGACGGGTTAGGTCTTTGGGTAGAACGACTCATAGTGGCTACTGGAAAAAAGGTAGAATGTCGAAAGTTAGCGAGACACACAACGGTTACTTAGTTGTTTCTTTAAGAGGAGAAGATAACAAAACAGCTCAAACGGGGGTGCATAGGTTAGTTGCTTTAGCCTTTTTGTATAACAGGGTAGGAAGTACAGCGTTTGTTAAACACCTCAACGGAGATAAAACTGACAACAGGGCGGATAACTTGGAGTGGATTTCTAGAAAAGGTGTAAAACATCCTAATGCAAAATTAACAAATGAAGATGTTTGGGAAATTAAAGAAATGTTAAAGGAAAGGATATTGAATCATGCAGAAATCGGGATAAAGTTTGATGTATCATGTGCAACTATAAACAAGATTAGTTGCAGGCAAACGTGGAAGCATATTTAGGAGGAGGATTACATGAGGAAAAAACAATATAGAAACGAAGAAGAAGTTGAATGGGAAATTAATAAGAAACTCAATAAAAGCTATATTAGATTAAATGAAGAGGTAATTGGCACAGAAGAAGAGGAATGGAGACCTGTATTAATCGATGATGGTTATTACAAGGATTATTATCAAGTTTCAAATAAGGACAGAGTTAAGTCCGTAAATAGAACAGTTGGTACAGGAGAGTTTAAGAAAGGTTGTGTACTTTTAGGACACCTTGGTTCTAGGAGAAGGAAAATGGTTATGTTACACAGAAATAATTGCAATAAGCCTTTCGGCGTGGATAGACTGGTCGATGGAGCATTCCCACCCGATGATAGTACTAAAGTAAAAACTAAAGAGATTCACGGTGAGCGTAAATCCCTTTTAGAGATACATCAAGAAATAGAAGATTTGATGAAAGAATATGAAAATGAGTTAATACGGTTACAAGTTGAAAAAAACAAAGTGGCGAGAGAAGAGAGGTACAAAGTTACTTTAGCAAATTTAAACAAAAAAGTATAGAGAAACTAATGGATAAAATAGAAAATATATGTTATAATATAGTTCTATAATGTTAGAAATAGTGCCATCAGTTTTACTTACTGGGACTACGTTAATAGTCCTAGTATTAACTCTTGGTAGCTCAACGGTAGAGCGGTGGGGAACACCCATTGTTGCACGGTTCAAATCCGGCTCAAGAGACAAGTTAAATCAAGGTAGAACTGTCGGCCTCGTAGATTTGGGATCACATGTGAGTTCTACCTTGGTTGTGTAGGAGTATAGTTCAATGGCAGAGCAGTGGTCTCCAAAGCCACTAATGTGGGTTCAAGTCCTACTACTCCTGTTGAAAAGAGAGTGCTTCAACATTCTCTAATAATATAATTAAGCTACTGGCCAGTACCGTTATCAAGCATATTACAAATTAATTTACGTCCAAGTATCGTTAACAAAGCAAAGACTAGTAAGACTCCTGATAGATGGCTTAACGAGTCTAAAATATAAAAAGAATCTTATAGATAAGGTTCTTTTTTTTTGTGGAAATCTATTGACAAAACGTGGAAAGTGTGGTATATGTTAGAGAACAGAGTGGAGGGGAACACCCTATATTCGGACAAAATGAAGGGGTAAGTGGAGGACGACGGACGAATTTGGCAGTAAAGGTAGATATTCAATCCACGCTATAAAAAAAAGAGGTGATTAAAGTGGCAAATGTTGGAGGGCAATACATCTATGAAACATTTGAAGACTTTCAGATAGCGGTTAATGATGCTATCGTTTCTATGAAGGCAGATAAAGAACCTATTCTGATTTCAGGCGTCTGTATCAGGGTTGGGATATTACGTGACACATTTTATGATTATTCCGAACGTGGAGCTGAATGGAAGAAGCTTCATAAGTGGTTGAAAGAAATAAGCGAACATGATATCAATGTCAAAGGGCTTACTGGTGAGGTCGACAAGACCATGGCTATATTCAACCTGAAAGTTAATCATGGTTGGATTGAGACACAACACATTGAAGTATCTACAGAGCCAACGGTCATCGTAAATGATGTACCACGTCCGAATGCCTAATCTTTCGGCTTATGAAGCACTCGGTGAAAACTATGATGAATTCTGGTGGTTTAGGGGTCGATACAGAGTCGTGAAAGGTAGTAGAGGGTCGAAGAAATCCAAGTCAACAGCAATATGGTACATAACACACTTGCAACAGCTCAAGGGGGCTAACCTTCTAGTTGTTCGACAAACGTACAGGTCTCTTAAGGATTCATGTTTTACAGAACTTAGATGGGCTATCAATAGGCTTGGGCAAAGCGACAAGTGGAAGATAACAGAGTCTCCGTTAGAAATGACCTTCAAACGTACAGGACAGAAGATATATTTCAGAGGTCTAGATGACTCAATGAAGATAACTTCTATCACAGTAGAGAATGGTGTTTTATGTTGGTGCTGGATAGAAGAAGCATTCCAGATTAGGAATGAAGCGGACTTTGACACTATCAACGAAGGTATCAGGGGAACTGTTCCCGATGGGTTGTTTAAGCAGATGACTTTAACGTTCAACCCTTGGCATCAGAGTCACTGGTTGAAGAAGCGTTTTTTTGATGCTGAGCCGAGTTCTGATTTGATGGCGATTACAAAGACTTACCTGATGAATGAGTTCCTTGACGATTCTGACCGTAAAGAGTTCGAGGATATGAAGATACGTAACCCTAGGCGGTATGTAGTCGCAGGCTTAGGTGAATGGGGTATTACTGACGGACTAGTGTATGAGAACTTTGAGGTGAAAGAATTTAGTGTAGGTGAAATCCAGTCACGGTATAAGGTTGAATCGGTTTTCGGGCTGGATTTTGGTTATACTAACGATGAATCCGCCCTGTTCTGTGGCTTGGCTGATATAGATAATAAGCAGTTGTACGTGTTTAACGAGATGTACGCAAAAGGTATGTCAAACGAGCGACTCCATGAGGAGATAACTAAATTAGGCTATAGCAAAGAGGTTATCACTGCTGATTCTGCTGAACCGAAGTCCATTGATAGAATCAGAGGGCTAGGGATACGTCGGATTAAGCCCGCAGTCAAAGGTAAAGACAGTATCATGAACGGTATTGACTATATACAAGATTACAAGATAATCATCCATCCTAAGTGTGTGAACTTTATCACGGAGATAGAGATGTACACTTGGGCAGAAGATAGAGCAGGACAGAAGGTCAATAAACCTGTAGATGACCACAACCACCTTATGGACGCTATGAGGTACGCTATGGAACGTTATTCAATACAACAAGAGCAAGCCAATATATTTGTTTTTTAGGGGTGAAGAATATGAACATTTTAAGTAAATTGGTACAAAGGGGTAAAAACTCTTTTTCATTTATCTCAAGTCTTATCGCCCCTAGACTAACGCCACAAAACTACGATAGTTTAGCAAAAGAAGGCTATAAACTTAATCCAGTTGTGTACGCTTGTACACAGAAGATTAGTAACAGTCTTAAGACTATAGAATGGCAACTTCTACAGAAAGATTCAAGTGGTGAAGAGGTAGAGATAAAGATTCACCCGATACTAGACTTGATTGCTGAACCTAATGAGTTCCAAACGTTTGACGACGTCTTAGAGAGCTATGTAATTAATTTAATCCTAGAGGGTGATGTTTTCACTCACTTGGTGCGTGATGGAAGTAACAACAATGGGCAGACTAAAGAATTAATCCTTCTAAGACCTGACTTAGTTGAAATACTATTTAATATTATCGACCCAGTAAACCCAATTCTTGGGTATGAATACAGGAATGGCACACTAATAAAGTTCAGGCTAGATGAGATACTCCACATTAAGAACTTCGACCCACTCGACCGAAATCGTGGCTTAGGAAGAGGGCAGTCGACTATTTCGGCTGTAGCAAAATCAGCTGACCAGAATAACGCAGGTAGAGAACACAACATTTCGTTGCTTCAAAACGGGGCGACGCCTTCGGGAATTATAGATGCTAGAGGGCAGGATTTGAGCGTAGAAAGAGCAAAGGAACTAACTGCACAATTCAATGATGCTAACTCTGGAGTTAAAAACGCTGGTAAGACTGTGGTTTTAAGCAATGCTACTTATACGGCTACAGCTTTTTCACCAAAAGAAATGGATTTCCAGAATGGGATTACCCAATCGTCGAGGGAAATCTGCGAGGGGTTAGGTGTCCCGTCAATTCTGATAGGCGACCCGTCGGCTAAGACTTTCAATAACTACAAGGAAGCTAAGAAGGCCCTGTATACTGATACGGTTATCCCAATGGCACAAAAGATAGTAAATGCAGTCAATCAACAAGTTCTCAAGCCAGAATACGGCGACGAGTTCAGGTTTAAGCTTAATCTAGACTCTATTGAAGCTATTCGTGATGAACGTATGCAGTTATTCGACCAGATAAAAGACGCTACCTTCTTGACGGAGAACGAGAAGCGAGAAGCTTTAGGATTTGACAATATTGAGGGTGGCGATGTACACAGAATCCCTCTGAATTTAGTAGATGTCCCTTTAGGTGAAAACATTGAGCCTTTAGACGGAGATAGAGACGATGGCTAGTAGGAATACGATAGAACGGTCTTACAATAACCTACTCTCTCGACTTATGAGAACGAACGCTAAAAGACTGTCGCCTTATTTTAATCGGCAAGGCAGAAGGATACTGAAAAAGTTTCGTAATGTAAGCTTACAGCAACAACCTATCGACATTGTAAATGATTTGGTTGATTGGGAAGAAGAAGAAGAGGAACTAACCGCTGTCCTTAATGACATGGCAGACGATAGTTACAAATCAGGTGTTCGATTTGCTACAAGGTTTACCGATGACCTGACTACAAGTAGCGAAATAGTCGCAGGTGGTCTAGCGACTTATACAGCTGTCAACATCGCTAGAGCAGTAGCGAGTATCATTAGGACAACTAGAAAGAAGTTGGCAGATAATGTACGGAAGGGCTTAGCAGAAGAAGAGTCTAGGGAAGAGATATCAAAGCGATTAAACAGAACCATGACAATCGCTAGTACCTCTAGAGCTCGTACTATTGCTGAAACTGAAACCCATAACGCAATTAATGCAGGTAGTTTTGATACTGCTCTTCTGGGGCTTGTCTTGATAGGCGGAGTTGAGGGTCTTTCGAGAAGCGGTGTAGCTACAAAGATTTGGAACACGCAGAGAGATGAGCGTGTAAGAGAACCCCCACGGTATCTAGCTAACCACGTTGTCCTAGATAGACAGCGGATACCTATAACTGATAAATTTAGTAACGGGCTACTTTTTCCGGGCGACGCAGCGAATGGCCCTCCAGAAGAGATTATTCGTTGCAGATGTTATTTAACTTATGAATAAAATTCAGTTAGTGCAAAATCTTCACATACTGAGAAGGAGTGATTACTATGGCAAAACAAGACCAGTACCAACCTTCGGCAGGTACGTATTTGGACAGATATGATAACATAAAGCATGTCGACGACGGTGTACCTACTCTATCGTCAGCAGTAAAATTAAACAGGGAGCAGAAGACATTCATAATTAGAAGTGCAGAAATCAACTTAGAGGAAGATGAAGCAACTTTTTTAAAAATTACAGTGCCTGCGAAGAAAAGATTAATAGTTTTAGAGAGATACATTCAAGGGATTGGTTTAGGGACTCTTTCAATTGAGATGAGGGGCAACTGCAACGCAGTAACAGTCCCTGAAACAGCCTTCTCTGCTCATGTGGAGGTAGGTGTTTCATTTGTACAACCTGACACAACGTTTCAGTTTATCGGTACAGATATCGGTGGTAGTAATATTGAACCGCATCCATCTATAGGTTACTTAGGCGATGAAGAAGCTATTCCTGCTATTAGAACAGCAGTGTCAACTACAATTCCAATAGGATTCCTAGAGAGAATCCTAACTAATAATACAGAATCTAGCTTTAATTTCGGTATAGAGATACAAACTTCATTCGCTGATGACTCTCAATTTAAGGGATATTTTGAGCTATTTTGTACAGAAGAAGACTTAGAGTAAAGTCGAAAGGAGGTGTATATAGTGGACATGGAATGTAAGCATATGGTAGTACCTTTTGAGATGGATTTGAAAGCTTTTGATGAAGAAGAAGGCATTTTCAAAGGGTACGCTTCGGTCTTTGGGAATGAAGATTCTCACGGTGACGTGATGATGAAAGGTGCTTTTACTAATAGCTTGAAAGATACAAGCCGAGTTAAGATTTTAAAAATGCATAAAATGAACGAGCTTCCGATTGGCAAGCCAATTCGTATGTTTGAAGACGAAAAAGGACTTTTCGTTGAAGGGAAGATTTCAGACACTACTGACGGAAGAGATGTTAAAGCCCTAATAAAAGACGGTGTTTTTACTGAACTGTCAATTGGGTATTTCCCTTTAAGAGATAGATTCAATGAAAAGAAACAAAGGGAACTTCTTGAAGTAGAGGTGTTTGAATTTAGCCCTGTAACACTTGCAAGTAATGATAAAGCACTTATCAGTTCTTACAAAAACCTTGAAGGAGGTGAGGGTGTGAGTAAAGCGGAGGAAGAAGAAGAAGAAGAAGAAAAGGTAAAAGTAACCGATGAAGACGAAGAAGAAAAAGCTACAAAAAACCCTGAACGAATGGAAGCGGCGTTTGCCAAAATAAAAGAAGGTATGAAAGAGATATCGGACATCATGGGTTCGTCCAAAGCCGAAGACGAAGACGAAGAAGAGAAAGCACAGGATGAAGACGAAGACGAAAAGAAAATGTTATTCAAAAATATCAGAGAAATGTTTACGGAGGTAATCTAATGACTGAGATGGAACGAAAAGAAATTAACGAAGCGATTCAAAAGGCAACAGCTGACTACAGAACTCTAAGGGCTGAGGAGAAAGAGGAGGCAGCGACTAAAGCAAATGAAGAAGTGTCTAAACTCTTACAGCGTCAATCAGAAATAGAAGTGATGCTGAATAGGAAGGTTTCTCCTGCAACAGAAACGAAAGATTCTAAGTACACACCTGAACAAATGGAGCATAAGAACGCATTCATGAATACTCTTATTCGTGGATGTCGTGAGCAGGACTACAGAGCAATAACTGCTCAATATAAAGCGATGGCGACTGACAACAATCCTCAAGGCGGATTTTTTGTGCCACAGATAATGCAAGACGGAATCATAAATAGGGTTAGAGATTTCGACCCTATTAGACAAATTTCATCAGTCAACAGTATCAGTGTGGGCGATGCAATGGAGTTTGCATTTGAAAAAGAAGACCCAGATTGGGAAGCTGGTTGGGTTGGAGAAAGGTCACAGCGTGAAGTCACAGGAAACGCTGAAATAGAGTTCATCACTATCGCAGTTCACGAAATGGCGGCACAACCTGCACTCACATATAGAATGCTTACTGATGCCGATTTTGACACGGAGGGTTGGATTTCAGAAAGGATTGCAGAGAAATTTGCAAGATTGGAAGGAGAGGCTTTCATTAACGGTGACGGTAACGAGAAGCCAAGAGGTCTGCTACAGTCTGAAAGGATGCAGTTTGACGCTGGTACACTTGGTACTGACGGGTTTGATTCGTTGATTACTTTACAAGCCGAAATACGTGCAAAATTCCGTGCAAATGCAAGATGGTTGTTTAACAGATTTACTTTAGCTTATTTGAGAACTTTGAAAGACAACGAAGGGCAATATTTATGGCAACCAAGCCTCCAAGTAGGCGACGCAGCACGATTATTAGGCGACCCATATACAATTTCGGATAGTATGCCAAACGCAGTTGATGGTTCTGGTGATTTGATAGTAGATAACGAACCTATAATCTACGGAGACTTTCGTTCAGGATATCAGATTGTAGATAAAAGCGGAATGAGAGTAATCAGAGATGAAATAACAGATAAACGAGTTATTAAGCACTATACGACAACTCGTACAGGTGGCGATGTACTAAATACTCAAGCATTAGTTAAGTTTATTCTAGAATAGGAGAGATTTTTATGGCGGGAATTAAAGATATACACAATACGATGTTTCAGGAAACAATAATGGTAAATGAAAACATTATTAGTGACACTGTAACTTTAAGTACGATTATAGATACCGTTAAGTTTTATGGTCATGAATTTTTAATAACAGGCAACGAGATTCTTGACGGTGAGTACGTAATTAGTATTCAAGAAGGTAACGAGGTAGATGATGAAGCAACACCTACTGTTATAACAGATGGTGCAACAGCAGATTCAGAAGATATTTTAGCAACGCTATCAAACCTTACTTTGACAGTTGCAGAAACTGGTTTAACAACTAGGCTTGGTTATATTGGGGTTAAGAGGTGGTTAAGAGTAGAAATCACATCTACTCTTACATCTTCTGGTGGAACTTTCAATGTTTTATCAGTACAAGAGAATCCTAGGAAGGCAGAAACGGAAGATTCTGTAAGTTAGAGGTGATTTAAATGAGCGTATGCAACTTACAAGATAACGCATTGACTACTTTAGATGCCGTAAGAAGAGAGCTAAAGATAAAAGACGATGACGACAGCCAAGATGCACGACTGTGTGACTTGATAAATGCTTGGTCGGACTGGGCTGAACGCCTCACAGGACGGACTTTCGGAATAGCAGATTATACAGAATTTTATGCAGGTACAGATTCACAAACTATACTTATTAGAAATTATCCAGTTACCGAGGTTGTTTCGGTGACTAAAGTTTCTAATTCTAATGGAAGTTCAACAAGGACTACAATTGAGGCTGATACTTATAGAATCGAGGGTGAACGTAGACTATTTAGGAATACAGAATGGGCTGAAAGTTCATTTGTTAGAGGAATGACACCCTATCCAAGATTTTCATCTAAGAACCTTGAGATTATTTATACAGGCGGTTACGTTTTACCTAACGACGCCAATCCACCTGAAAGAAAGAAAACTCTACCAGCTGACTTAGAACGTGCTGTAATTAACATGATTTCGATTGATGAGAGCCAAAGAGGGACGTCCAAAGGGCTTTCTAGTTTTAAAATCAGTGATTTAAGTTGGCAGTTTGGGTCAGGTTCAACAGACCTGCAAGCCTTGCATGAAATTAGCCCCGCGAACTATTCGACTATCATGAGATACAGGAGTTACTTACTATGAGTAAATCAGGCATAACAATAGAAGTTGAAGATATTGATTTTGATTTTGATAGCTTAATTAAGCAGTTAGATATTCTACTTAGGTCAGAAATCGAAGTAGGTATTTTAGATACTGAATCTGATAAGATTCTAATGATAGCGACTGTTAACGAGTTTGGTATCAAGATTAAAATAACAGATAAAATGAGAGCGTTTTTGCGTGCAACGGGTTTCCCTGTAAGCAATAGTTTACAGCATATCACTGTACCAGAACGTTCGTATATACGGAGAACAGCAGAGAAGAAGCGAGTTAAAATACAGGCTTTTATTGGCAAGCAACTTGACCTTGTCCTCGACGGGAAAACAACAGCTGATACAGCCCTAAACGCTATAGGTGAATTTTGTGTACTTGAGACAAAACTCACTATGGTAGAAGTAAAAAAACCTAAAAACCACCCGTACACGCTAGAACATAAGACAGGCAGTAACCCTTTAATCGACACAGGGACTTTAGTATCTAAAATCAACTACCGAATTACTACAGTTAGTTCCCGATTTTCTAAAGGAGTGATATAAATGGCTTTTCCAATACCGCTTTTACCAACAGGGATACCACAAGAAGAAATAAAGTTGATTAAATCAACAAAAACACTTGGAGCAGAAACAGGCTTATACACAGAAGTAGAATCTGAACCTGAAACTATTAAAGGGGCAGTATTACCACTGTCACAAAGTGATTTGATGTACTCCGAAGGCACTTACACGCGTGATGATAGAAAGATTTATGTTGAAACTACAATTGAAATAAACAGTATTGTCGAGTTCCAAGGCGAAAGGTTTACTGTTGATAAAGAGGATAACTATTCTGGATTGACTCAAACGGAATTTAGACGCTATTTTATTAAAAGGCGGAGGGACAATAATAGATGATTGGCTTTGTAGACATCAGAAACGCTATCATAGGCGGATTAAATGCTCACCTTGGTTCAGATGTTGATGTTGTTGAAGGTAATTCTGTTTTTAATAAAGAGGATTATCCTTATGTGAGCTATGTAATAATATCTACATTTTCTGGAGAGTTTGAAAACCCTAAATCTGAAAGTTATGATAATGGGACTTTCACTAGGAAAGAGGATGGGAGAATGGTTATATCGTTTAATGCTCACTCTTTAGATTATGACGAGGCTCACGTAACAGGTCTTGACGCCATAAGCTACTTTGAATTTTTCGGTAGTGAAGAACTTTACGAAAGCAATATAGTTGTAGTTGATACCGAAGAACTTACGGATAGAGCTATATTAATAGTCGATGAGCAAGAACGTCGTTTGCAATTTGACGTAACTTTCAGAGTAGAGAGCGTACTGGAGAAGAATATAACAAATATTGATGAAGCGAATATTGATTATAATATTTTATAGAATAAGGAGGTAAAAAAATGGCAATAAGGAGTGTAAATGTAACTGTAAATAGATTAGCACCAGCGACTACGCAAGCAGGGTTCGGCTTGCCTTTAATCCAGAGCACAGAAGCTGTAAGGGCTTATGAGGAATACAATAGTATAACAGAATTTGCAGTTGATTATCCTAGTACTACTAGAGCGTTTGATATGGCTACTGCTATTTTTGCACAAGGGTTGAGTACGGTTGCTGCTTTCGGTGTCGACTTTACGCAATCAGTAACTGCAACACTTACTACAAGTTTTGTAGCAAGTAATAGCAACTTAACTTTTACTTCAAAAGTTGAGGGTGCAGATGGTAACTTTATTGAGATTGTTTTGTTAAATACAGCTAGTTCAGTAGTTAACACTACAGCTGTACGAACAGGTGCAGGAACAAGTGGAGACCCTTTTATTATAACGGTCACTCTGAAAGATGATGGAGTAGATGAAACATCAACAGCGTCAGAAGTAGAAGACGCTATAGAAGATGACGCAGATAGCAACGCAGTTGTACGTGTTAATAAAGCGACAGGTGAAGATGGTACAGGCGTAGTTGAAGAGTTGTCAAGCACTCCTTTAGCAGGGGGCGTAGATAATGACCCAGTATCAGACTTATCAGCATCGTTAACAACTTTGCAACAAACAGAAGACGACTGGTACTTTTTGTTAAACGACTTACAAACGCCAATAGTTCAAGTTGAATTATCTGGTTATATTGCAGGTCAGAAAAAGATATATTTCACGGATACAACAGATTTAGAACTTACTGGAGAATTTAATAGTTCGAGGACTAGCATACTTACTAAAGATGTAATTACGGATTACCCAGCTTCTGCGTGGGTCGGTTTTGGTGGTAAATTTGACGCAGGAACTATCACGTGGGCATGGAAAAACCTTGACGGGATTGCTGTTGATAACTCAATAACAAGTTCTCAAACTAATAACTTAGACGACGATGGTGGAAATGCTTATACTTCCAGTCTTGGCGTACCGAATACAACGAACGGACTAGTTACTAACAGTGAGTTCATTGACGTTGTTAGAACTGCTGATTTCCTTGAAGCACGTATTGAGGAAAACGTAACTACACTTTTATTGACTTCAAAGAAAGTTCCATATACACAAGCTGGTATCAATCAGGTTGTTTCAGTAATTAATGATGTTTTACAGCCTTTAGGAGATACGGGGGTACTTTCTACAGATAATAGTGGAAATCCCGAATTTACAGTAGATGCACCGAACATCAACGATGTTTCAGCAAATGATAAAGCGAACAGAGTTTTAAATGACGTTACAGTAACAGCTAAACTAGCAGGTGCGATTCACATTGTAAACATAACTGTTAATCTAGAATTATAAATTAGGAGGTGTAATAAATGGCAACATCAACAGCATATGATTTTAAACAAAACACAGTTACACTTAATACTGACACAGTTGGCTCTATTATCGTCACTGGCTTCGGTGACGGAGATAATGTCCTAAATACCGCATCTGAAAACGTGAATATCATTCAACAGGAAGGTGCTTTGAGTGATGTTGTAACTTCCATTCAGGCTAATTCTATGGGTACTATAAGCCTTACGTTATTAACTGGGTCACCTACTAATACAATACTTACCCAATTAGCAAAGAGGAATGAAAAGTTTACAATGTCGATTGTTAGCAATAACGACCAAGCCATTAACACTGTCGGCAACGATTGTTATATCGAAAAGATACCTGACAATGAGTTAGGTAAAGTTTCAGGAGAACGAGCTTGGGTTATTAAAGTAGCACAGATAAATATTAATGAAAACACTAGTGGTCAGTAGGAGGTTTATTATGAGAAGACAAGCTATTACAATTGGCGAGCATGAGTTACTTTTGCAAGATATTTCAAACAGAGAAAAAATGAGGTTTCAAGAGCTTTATAAGGAAAGAAAAGGTATAGAAAAAGTGTTTGATTATATCCTAAAAAATATTATAGTTAAGCCTCAAGGACTTACTCTTGAAAATTTTGAAATCTCTGAACTAAACGTTCTAATAGAGTATATACCTGATTTTTTGGGCTATACGAAAGATGCGACAGTGCTGGAAGTGATTCCAGTTACGATCGACGTAATCGAGTAAAAAGAGAGTTCGCTTACTACCTGCCTATGCTTACAGGAATAGTAAAAATTGATTATAAGGATTATCAAGAAATGAGCCAAGACGATTTTTTAGATTTAAATGAAGCGATTATTCAATGGGAGGCGAAGAAAAATGGCAGGTAAGCAAATAACATATTCCATCGTTCCCGGAAAAATTGACCTTAGTGGATTTGAGAAGTTTGAAGCTATCTTTGATAAAATGCAAAAGAATGTCGAAGGTCTTACTGAGACTTTCGACAAGTCTTTTGCTAAGATGGGAGAAACATCAAAAAGCTTTGAAAAATCTACAGACAAGCTAGAAAGTGGAACGAAAGACTCTTTCAAAGGTATGGAAAAAAGTGGTGACAAACTAGAAAAGGATACAAAAGATTCCTTTCAGGGTATGTCAAAAAGTGCTAGCAAAGAATCCAAAAAGACTGAAAAATCTTGGAAAGTGTCCTTTGTCAGTATGGGTAAAAGTGCCGCTGCCTTTGGTAAAAAGGTCGCTATCGGATTCGGTGTAGGTGCGACCGCCGCCGCTGGTGGGTCTATTCTGATGGCCGCCTCTGCTCAAGAAATGCAGAGTAAGTTTGATGTTGTTTTTGACGGCATGACTGATGAGGTCGAAGATTGGGCTACGTCATATGCTGACTTATTAGGTAAAAGCGTATTTGAGACAAAAGAATTGCTGTCTAATAACGCAGATTTAATATCTGGGCTTGGTGCTACGAAAGAAGAAGCCTTTGATACGGCTAAGTCCATACAACAACTTGGTATTGACTTAGCCTCTTTCAACAACTTGCAGGATGTAGACGCTGTCGAAAAGCTGACTAAAGGGTTACTTGGACAGCACGATGTCTTGCAGTCTATGGGCATATTTATGAATGAGGCTAGCTTAGAACAAACGGCTTTAAATTTAGGGTACGAAGAAAGTTTCAAAGATTTGGAGCAGTTGGAGAAAGTGCAGGTGCGGTTCAGTGCAGCAATGGAACAGTCCGCAAATGCAATCGGCGATGCTGAAAATACTGTAGGCTCATTTACTAACCAACTGAAAAGGTTAAAAAATGTTGGAACAGACGCCTTTAAAAAAATAGGTTTGGTTTTAATACCAGACGCATTAGAAAGTCTGACCTCTTTCAATGAATCAATATCTGCCTCAGGAGGCTTTTTCGATGAGGTGTTTCTACCAGCAATTGGCAAGGTAGCTGACAGTTTTGGCGTCTTTGTGGATTCTATAAAAACAGTTGGCACAGCGATATCAGAAGCTTTTGGTGGTGAAACTATTACTGCGAGTGAATTTATAATATTCCTCATAGAGGGACTCGCAACTGCTATTGAAGTAGTTTCTGGTGTAATTGTTAAACTAGCACCTTTATTCGCAGGAACTACAAGAGTTATCGTTCGTGGAGCACAAAGTATTGTCACCTTTTTTAAATCGACACTTGTGCCTGTCTTTGAATTTTGGGGTGAAGTTTTTGGGGACGTTGGTGATGAGGGAGAAGGTATAATTGATGGACTAGTAGGAGCTTTTGACGCCTTCTTTGATTTCATTGATAATTTTGTAACACCTTTCTTAGCTGATTTCGGCGAGGGTTGGATGAATTTTTGGGAAGGGTTTGCAGAACCTGTTAAGGATGGAATGAATGGTATTATAGACTTTCTGACTGGAGTGTTTTTACTAGATTGGGAGCTTACGTGGAAGGGAATCGTTGGCATTGTTGATGCGGCATCTGATGCTCTAAATATATTATTTGTAGGAATTGCGAATGATATGATTGAGCTGATTAACGGAGTTCTCAAAGCTATTAATTTTCTATCTGGCGAGTTTTTTGCTTTCCCAGAACTTCCATTCATTGCCCCTCCAATAAAATCAGCAGACTTCGCTGCAGCTGCACTACTGGATGACCCTCAAGAATTTAAGAATCTTTTGGAAGAGCAAAGAACAGCAGCACGTAGAGGATTATTCGCTGGTGAAGTGAAGCCCGCTACGCTAACAGGGGAACTTCAAGTGGCAGGAGAACGTCCCCAAATAGGCGAATTATTCAAGGAATTTCAACAACAACAACTGCCAGATATAGAAGTCCCAGCCTTCGCAGATGGGATAAGGTCGTTCGCTGGTGGAACAGCCTTAGTCGGAGAAAGAGGTCCAGAACTAGTCAATCTCCCGAAAGGGTCAGAAGTAATACCGAATAACAAAAGTCAAAAAGCACTTCAAGGTGGGGGATTTAGTCCAACGACTGTATTCAATATTACCGTTGAGAACGCTGATGAATCAAGCACTAGAAAGCTTGTCAAGACTGTCAATCGCATCATAGACGATCGTGACAGACGCACATTTTCTGAATTTGGGCTGGAGGTGTAGCAGAATGGCAGAAGTTAGAAGAGCAAAATTGAAAAGTGAAATTGACGAAGTCGAGTTTGACGCTTTATTGAGTGAAACAGTGAGTAGAAGCTCACTTATTACAGATAAATTTGTTGAAAAAGGCTCAATTATAAGTGACCACATTCAAGAGAATCCACTTATCGTTACCGTTGAAGCTGTCATGGTGAAAAACGCTCCTGCTAACTTGAAAACTTTACGAAAGTTTATTGAGAGAAAAGAGCTTTTGACATATATAGGTCGTAATGAAGTAAACAAAGTGGCTATAGAAACGCTTGACACTGTTCATCCAAAAGAAAATCTTACTGGATTCAACTTTACGATGACGTTAAAGATTATCAAAACCACAGAATCACAACAAGTTGAAGTAGCTCCACCTGAATTTGTAGCATTACCAGAAGAAAAGGACAAGAAAAAGACTAAAGCAACTTCAACAAAAGGAACTCAACAGAAGCTACCTTCAAATTTAGATCCTTTGAGTGGAAGCAATTTAAACGACAAGGTAACTAAAAATGTTCAAGGCCCTGTAGAAGGCTCATTTATAGATTATTTGCGTGAAAGGGGATATAAGTAGTGGCGATTACAATTATTGATGTAGACATTGACGCAGTCCCTTACTCCTTTAATATTGAGCTAACAAACTTTACTAGACCACGAACATACACTATAAAATTTTTATATAATGATGAGTTTGATTTTTTCACATTGTCGATTGCTGATGATGACGGGGATATTGTTAACGGGATTAAACTAGTGTATGATAATTCTGTTTTTAGCAAGATAAGAAATACGAGATTGCCAGATGAAGTATTGTTCCCATCAGATGCAGGAAATATAGAGACAGAGATAACCTTTGAAAACTTTAATCAAAGTGTATTCTTGTATTCTTTGGATGCAGAGGAGTTCATATAAATGGCTAATTTTCTAAGGGAAATTGAAGTTATTGTAGGTGAAGCAAAGTTTAAATCTACAAGATTTTACATTGAGTTTACTGTGGAGAAGTCTGAAAAAGACGATTTGAATACTGCTGAAATTATAATATTTAATATGAAGGAAGAAACAAGAGAATTAATCACAAAAGGGCAGACTGTCATTATCAATGCAGGTTACGATGGTGACGTAGGAGCTATCTTTATAGGCGGAATAGACTCCGTTTCAACTATGAAAGAGCCAGTCGATTATGCAACTACATTAACCTGTGTAGATGGTACTGTTGCTAGCAAAGTAGAAGTTAATAAAACTTACGCAGAAGGCAGTACATCGACTCAAGTGATTAATGATTTGATATCATTATCAGGCTTAGAAGCTAATATTGTACGAATTAACCAAGAAATTGTTTATTCTAATGGGAAAACTGTGTATGGTAACTTAATAGATAACTTGAAAAAAGTTGTAAACGATACAGAAAGTAAGTTTTATATAAAAGATAACATAATAACCATTAATCTTGAGCAGGACGGACTAGTTGTTGCTCATGTTATAACTTCTGATACTGGATTGTTGACTACTCCTACTCGGAAAGAGGTTGGAGACGAGGAAGATGCAGTAGTTTTATATGACATTCAATCATTATTAAATCATAATCTGGATGTTGACAGTATTGTTCAAGTGGATTCACTTTCACTTAATGGTGATTACAGAATAGTCCGTGTACGCCACTCTGGTGACCTTCAAGATGATTTTACGAGTGAGATTGAAGTAATAGTTTCAAAAGTATAGGAGGTGTGGAATGAGTGAAGCAACACGATTACTTGATGCTTTAGGCAGAAAATATTCAAAAGATTTACACACTAGCTTTTTAGGTGAAGTAACACGTTATGATGCGACTAAAATGCAAGCTGACGTACAACCACTCGCCTCGCAAAATGAGTTAGCTTATCCAACGATAGTAAACTTACCTGTAGCTCACACAGGAAATAGTACTTTTGTTATACATGTACCATTAGAAAAAGGCGATATAGTTGCTGTGCTGACAGCTGAACACGACATAGATAATATACTTTTAGGCAATTCAAATACTAATGTGCAGACCGAGAGGTCTCATGAGCTCGATGACTCTATCATTGTAGGCAAAATAACGCCCTTTACAGACGTGCAAACATTAAACGATACTGACCTTCACATCGGCACTCGTGACGGTGCTACGAGTATTACAATGACTCCTGCAGGGTCTATCATTATTGAAGCTGGAGCTATAGAAATTAATGGAGGTACTGTAGAGATTAGCGGAAGCACTATAGAACTTGAAGCAAGCACTATAGAACTTGGTGCGAGTGCAACCGAAGGGGTAGCATTAGGGACATCACTGAAAAGTTATCTAGACGGTCATACCCATAGTGGGGGAGGTTCAGGGGCACCAACGTCATCAAGCCCTTCACCTAGCACGAAAGTGAAGGTGATATGATGGGGTTAAGAGATTTTGCACTTGATGAATTTGGAGCTATTAACTTCAATGAACAGCTGGGTTGGAGTCTTGTGGTTGATGAAGAAGAGATAGAGCAGTCCTTAGGAAATATATTACGGACAGGACTTGGTGAGTGGTTCTTAGATACACGTTTTGGTACTGACTGGTTTGCAGTTGTGGGTGAGGTACGAGACGATGACGCTATGCGATTAGTTATTATAGAAGCTCTTTTTCAAGATTCAAGAGTTATTCAAGTTGATAATATAATAATTGATTATGATAGTCCTTCAAGAATCGCAACAGTAACAGCAGATGTAATTGCAGAGCAGAACAACCAAGGTAATGAAGTTATCGTAATCGGATTGGAGGTGACTGTATAATGGCTGATTTCGGAATCACTGAAACTGGATATAATAGAAAGACTTTTAACGATTTGGTGCAAGAGATGGAAGACAGAGCAAGAGCGTTATTCGGGCCTGAAATCCAATTAGATGAAAACTCATTTTTCGGCTTATTGATTCGTAATTATGCATTTTTTCAAGACGAAATATGGCAACTGCAAGACCAAACTTACAATGGAGCTTACATTGATACTGCTGAAGGTGTACAATTAGATGCAGTCGTAAAGTATGCTGATGTAAGTCGTAACCAATCAGTCGCCTCAACAGGCACTGTCACCTTTACAGGTGCAGATAGTACACTAATTCCAGAAGGTACTTTAGTAGCATCAGGTGATATACAATTTAGTACCGACTTTGAAGGTTTTCTTATTACAACAGATGTAGATGTAGCTGTCACAGCCGTCGAATTGGGGACAGATAGCAATGTTCCAGCAACAACGATAGACACTTTAATTAACCCCATTTCGGGGATAGATAGTATCATTAACGACGATGCTACGACTGGTGGTCAAGATGAAGAAACTGATTCAGAGTTACGTTCTAGATACTTTCTAACACTTCAAACTGGAGGTAAGGCAACACTAGATGCTATAAGGTCTGATATCCTCCAAGTTACAGGTGTAAGGACTGCAACAATAATCGAAAATGTTACCAACGTAACTGATGGTGATGGACGTCCTCCCCATTCATTCGAGTCTATTGTCGATGGTGGAGACGATACAGCAGTTGCACAAGCTATACTAGATTCAAAGGCAGCGGGAATTGATACCTTCGGCTCTGTAACAGAAGTTGTTCAAGATGATTCTGGTACAAATAGAACTATCAATTTTAGTCGGCCGACGGAGGGTTCCATTTGGGTTAACATCACTGTTACAACTAATGAAAACTATTCTGTCGATGGTGACGACCAGATCAATGAAGCTTTAGTAGATTTTATAAATGAATTGCTTATCGGAGATGACGTTGTTGTTACACAGCTAATAGCGGAATCTTTTACAGTTGCAGGAGTAGTAGACTCATTCGTTGAAATAAGTGATGATAACATTACATTTGCTACTACAAATATTATTATTGATGATGAAGAAAAAGCCCAAACTGATTCGGGTAAGGTGGTGGTTACTAGTGTCTAATATAATCTTAGATGCAATTGAGAAGTTTCCTGATTACCTTGACACAAGAGATGATAGTAATATCAATAAACTAGTCGTTGTATTGTTTGAAGAATTAAACAATTTTATGGGTACGCTTGATGAGATAGAAACAAATTATGACATTGATAGAGCGACCTTAGATGGGCTTGACCAGATTGGTACTAACCTTGACACAGCTCGTGGTGGTTTAGAAGATGAAGAGTACAGAGCGAGGTTGAAACTTCGACAAGCTCAAAATTTGGCGGATGGTACTTTTTCTAGTATAATAAGTATTCTGCAAAGTCAGTTAGGTATTGACGACCCAAGTTTAATAATAATTGAGGAACTTGGGAACGCTAATTTAAGAGTTGAAGTCCCTATTGACGATGTCGGTGGTGGTGGATTTGAAGGAACTTTCGTGTACGGAGATGCAGGCGAAGACGAGTTTGACGTCGCTACAGGCTACGGTGGATTTGACAGTGATTTCGGCGGAACTTATGGAAGCAATTTAGTTGATGAAGAAAGTTTAGAAGCTTATAAAAAATTAGTAGAAAGTATTGTGGCGGCGGGCGTCGGTACCGAAGTAGCTGTTACTGGTACTTTCGTGTACGGAGGCGAAGGCGAAGACGAGTTTGATTTAGCCACTGGTTATGGTGGAGGCACATATGGAGGTGTAGTTTAAAATGGCAGCAGATAGAATAGCATATGATATAGCAGGTAAACGTTGGGATGACGTTGGGACTTCATTTACGTCGACTCTTCGTGATGATGGCTATGAACGTGGAATTGTGCCACAAGCGGAAAATAAAAATTACACGTTGAACCAAGATTTCCAGTCTACAGAGGAAACAATAGATGTAGTAAATTCACACGCTGATGATATAGATGAAAGAGCAACACCTAATCAACTATCACTAACTGGCTATAATATCGCAGATAGTGAGTTTGATGGGTTGAATCGTGAAGACGCAACAAATTTAATGGCGACTCGTCTTGAAGAGGAAGCAGGAACAGATGTAGTATGTTATCAAACTATCAATACCGCCACGTTCCCGCTTTTGAATACTGCTCTAGAGATAGGTGCTGGGCATATTAGTATGAAGCTTTTTGAACTTGTTAGTGGCACTTTCGGAGTAACATTTAATTTTTCACGAGGTGGCGGGGCTGTGACATTAATCGCTCAAACTACTGATGGGTTACTTCTACAGGATTGGCATATTGGTTCTGGAGAACTAGTTATAACTGGGATTGGGATTACTGCTGCGGGGGGTTCATACCAAGATAATTTATTAAATTTTGCTAGGCAAGTCCAATTAATCACTACTGGAGGGTTAGACGACACTCGCCCATCTTTAATATTACCACAGTCAGGGCTTACTCTAGCTTCGGAAGTGTCAGGAAGGACAATGGTAGCCGATTGGGCTGGAGATACAATAGATTATAAAAGTGCATCAACAGAAACTTTTGATAGTATAAGACTTACGTAAATTTATGAAAAGAGGATAAGAATATATGGATAATACAGGAATGGGTTTACAGATGAACCATAAATCTGATTGCTCTGGACTACAGAGATTGCAGTACCTTAGTTTTGGATATCCTGCCGAGAGTGGTGACGCCAATATATGTCCACCACAGGGGTCTGTAAAAAGGAGAATCAACGAAAGTATTATAAGTGACTTAGGTTACTCTTATGACCAACCTACATCAACCGCCATAACTGGCTTCTTGGGAACAAACACATTACACATGTTTGATTATGACTTTGGTACTGACACAGTTATCAAAGGTGCAGACTTCGAACAATGTAAAATAGACTTCCCGAAATATCTAGCGACCGAAAAGGTAAAAGAGAATGGCGAAAAGCATAGTGATATTTATGTTACTGGGTATAGTGAATTGGAAACCGAATGGGAACTAAACCTCTTTAATCAAGGGATAAAGATTACAGGTAGACTAGACCGTCAGATTTGGAATACTAACGCTATAATCAATGCGGGAACTATAGAAAGTGTTGATATCGATGGCGACTATTCCACTTTAGAAACGGCTAATTCAGACCCTAAAACACAAGACCACCTAGACTTAATACATGAGATAAACTTAGAGGGCATAAGAGCTTTAGGGGATGAGGCGTATAGTAATCTAATGCATGCGGTTAAAAACTTAACAGACCCTGAAAATGTAACGCCAAAGCCACAAGGTGCAAAAGGTACAAGTAGTGCAAAAGGGGAATTAGATATCAACGCAAAAGAGGTTCTAGACTATTACTTTAGTACATTTACTGCCTAAATTAGGAGCTAGTATGAATAAATTCAAAAAAATCTTTAATGATATAGTATTACCGTTTTTTATCATAACTGCTTTTACATTTGCTCTCAACATTCTGTCCGACATTAAAGCGAGCAGTGAAAAAAATCATGAAGAGATAGTAGAAGTAAAATCTATGTTCGTAGAGTTAGAAAACGTGTACTATGAAAATATAGATGCAGAAGCAGAAGCAGAGTTAAGAAAGATATATACAGAAGCTGAACGTGTGTTGAATACGCTGTACAATGAAGGTATATACACACCCGAAGAGATAATAGAATACTTATTAGAGAAGCCTGCGGGAATAACAAATTTATCTGCAGGGGTAAACAATGAAGTAGTTTATCCAGAATTGGAAAAAGTCTATAACGGACTTGCCAAGAACTCTAAGATAGCTTACGGGAATTAAGGAGTGATAACATGCATTTAGATTGGAAAACACGATTTAAAAACCCCTACTTCATAATGGGGTTGATAGCCTTACCTATAGGTGTTTTAGGCATAGATGTTCAAACCTTGACGAGTTGGGACTTATTGTATCTAGAGTTAGTAAACTTTATAAACAACCCACTTTCGATAGGCATGTGCATAGTTGCACTTGTAGGCTACGTAATAGACCCAACCTCGAAAGGGTTTAGGGATAAGGAAGAATCAGCAATTAAAGAAAATTCTATTAGATAGAAGGAACTAGACACTTTGAAAGTGTCTTTTTTTTTGTAGAAAAATAGTATACACCTTTTTTCTAAAACTACATATACTACAATATAATAAAATTTAAGCAACTATCAAGTTTTCCTTGACAGTTGAATTTCTAAAATTAGAGGAGTGTTTTTTATGAAAGAATTATCAGTTAAAAGTGTGTATGAAATAAGCAACAATATTTATAGTTTAGAGTACGGAACTACTATTATTGAAGATGTTAACTATGATAACTATGTAGAGATAATAGAAGATGTAAGCGTGATGTTAGAGTTTGTAGATAAGATTATTGATAACAAGATGTGTTGTGAAAATGAGAATGTAGTAGTAATCATTACTAATCTTAGCTACTTAAGTGTTAAAAAAGTGTTCTATAAAGGAACGTTGTTTGGTGCTAATGTCCTCTACAACGACGTTTTGCTAGAGACTTTTACATTTACACATACTGCTGAAAAGTGTGTAGAGTTATTAAAAATAAAAAAACTTTAGAAAAGTGTTGACGTACTCACGTGAGTACGTTACAATATAGTTAGTTAAGAAAACAGCCAATATTAAAAAGGGAGAAACTAAAATGAGAATTAGCCAAATACAAGATTATCAAATAAACAGACTTACTGACGTAATACACGAATTCCAAGATGAAATTCTTAGACTTCAAGATGCAACTAAAGAATATAGAATAGACTGCACTGATGAAATAAAAGCACTTGTTGAAAAGTTAAACAATGCAAATACACAAAAATATAATCTTATTGATGCAAGAGCAATAGAACAAGAACAACAACAACAACACGAACTAGTTAAAGCAGTAGTAAAGAGAAATAACAAGTTTAAAGGAAGAAATGCAGGAGACGAAAAGTTATTAGAGACATATAGACAACTTTCAGCAAAGGCGGAGAAGTCAAAGAAGGTAGTAGAATATTTTGAACTGCTTGCGAACGCTAAATAAAAAGAGGAGAAAACAAAATGGGATACTACGGAGCAGTAATAAGAGCGACAGAGGCAAAAATAGAGAAACTAAATGTAAAAAGAGAAAACACAGAAAACATGGAAGTATTAAAGGAACGACTTGAAGAAGCAAAAAAACTTTACAACATTAAAGTGAAGAAGAATAATAAAATGGGATGGAAAAAGTCAATATTAAAAGAGGAGATTTAAATTATGAATGGTATAGAAAAATTATGGAAAAAGAAATCAAAGCAGTGGGGAAATTGGGAGTATATAGTTGTTGCTACTACTGGTACTGATAATCACTCTTTTAGAGCAGATACAGTTGAAGAATTGGTTGAAGATATAAAAGGGCGTAAAGAAATATGTAATTTTTTAAATTTAGATAAGTACAATTCACTAACTGAAAAAGAAAAAAACGATTTAGATGCATACGACCTTTTTGAAGAATACACATACTTTGAAGATTTTGTAGATTGCGACTAAAATATTAAAAGAGGAGAAAACAAAATGACTAGTAAAGAAGAATTTGATTACGAGGAATCAGAAGACTTTGATTATGACGCTGAAATAGAAAAAATTAACTATGAGATATATCAACTTGAAGAATATGTAAATGAATATAATAATCTTGTTGATAGTAGGGACTATTATATTCAACAAAAAGAGAAGAAAACAATAAAAAAGGAGACTACAAAATGAGCGAATATAAAGGTACTATCACAAGTAAAGTAGAGGTAAATATATCGGGCTTTAAATGGTATCAAAGTAGACAACTTACAGCGGAATTTGGTAACAGAGTTTGTATAGACGACTACCCCTCCGTTAAAACAAATAAAGTTGCTGGTTGGATTAAACCTAGCGAACTAGAGTATCTGGAAGATTTAGAACAAGAAATCGTTGAACACCTTGAAGAAGTTGATAACATTTTAGAAGGACAGTGGATACAGGCTATGAAAGATTTAGACATCGAATTTGAATGGGATTCCGCTGTGAGAGAATACCAGCTTAAGGATTGGATGAAAGGAGAAAACGATTATGAGGGTTATAATGCTACCTACATTGATACTAAGGATTTAATATTGACAAAGACTATAGCGGAGTTAAAAGCGAGTGAGCTGATAGATGCCCGTACGTTAGTTTTAAGTGCTATAGCTGACAACATGGACGACATAATCGAAGCTGCCGAACAAAAGCTAGAGTATATGAAGAAGAAGAGGAAGCGGATAGAATAGAAGCAGAAGCAGAAGCAGTAGCAGTAGCAGAAGAAAAGGAGGTGATTTCATGAGAAGAACTGTAAAAAGTGTTCGTGAAAAGGACACGTTGAGACAAGAAAAAAAGACTACTAGAGATAGCGGAAAGTATATTGTTAAAAAAATTAAATTGGACAAAGGGAATCTTCATCATATGAAGATACATGAAGCTTTGGTAGAGATGTCAACATCGGAAGGTATTTATCAAAACGACATAATGATTGATTTATTAGAAGGCATTTTATAACATCAAATAGAAAAGGGAGATGAACCGATGAACGAAAGTAGTTACAAGAACTGTCAAATAAGTTTCGCCACTGCAATAAAAGGTTTAGAAAAGAAGATTGAGGAGCTTAAGAGTAATTTAGTATTAGCTCAAATTTATCTAAAAGAGCATGAAGGCGTAACGTACGAAGATGGTTTTGAGGCAAAGGCAGACTAC
>Ga0209977_10000052_pt1 | contig 39892 bp, 59 predicted proteins | sample SumtaG_2_FD_183113 | JGI IMG/M metagenome (GOLD analysis project Ga0209977, IMG submission 183113) | Deep subsurface microbial communities from Indian Ocean to uncover new lineages of life (NeLLi) - Sumatra_00607 metaG (SPAdes) (version 2) | ecosystem: Environmental > Aquatic > Marine > Oceanic...
TGCATTTTTTGTAGCCACTAAACACTTCCTCTTTTTTTAAGTCCCTCACATTTTACATGGCACTTTGGACATAAAACAACAAGGTTATCTATATCATATGCTAAAGAAGCGTCATCTCTTATAGGAATGACATGATGCACATGAAGTCTTTCTCTTGACCCACAATCAAAACAGCAAAATTTGTCACGCTCAAGAACTTTTTTTCTTATCGCCTGAAACCTCTTGTTTTTTCCAATCAAAGATCTATCTCGCCATTTACCATCAACAAAGTAAGGATGATCTTTTCCTTTCTTGAACCAAGAAGGATTATTGGTTGGTTTTCCTTTTTTTACGTAGCTTCCACGGCGACATTCCTTGCAGCGATACCTATATCCACTGTTGCAACTAGCACACCTTTCAAATTCATTGAGACATTTTACCGTGTAACATTTTTTACAGTATTGAACATGTGGTAATGTGAGTGGCTTTTGTCTAATTTCTCTTCTGTTTAACACTGCGGCTCCTAAGTGATGCTAAGATTGCCCTTACTGCTTAAAATTCCCCACCCATCATCAACCACCGTACAAATTAATTCAATAGCATCGTGGTCATCTGTGGAATCAATTGAACCTCCTACGCCTGTGGTAGTGACAGTACTTTCGTCCCATCTTATGTATTGAGATGCATTCTGGGCAATTTTAAATCCGCCAGCACCAAGTCCAATAATACGTATAGTACTGCCAACAGCTGCTGTTGCAGGAAGAGTCGCTGTCACCAAGGCAGCATTATTTGCAATGTAGCCAGTGTTAATAGCCATCGCCTGAGAAGTACCCGTTACTTCAGTCCACGTAACTCCACCACCAGAGATTGTTACGGTTGAACCAGAACCAGCAGTCAGAATGGTCCCCGCTCCAGAAATCGTTATCTGCTCCAAAGCCGGTATTGCTGTGCCTGAGTCGGTCAAAAACGAACGAGATGCCGTCTTACCCCAATCATCAATCGTCTCAAACGCAGACTGAGATGTGGTATCAGCACCGCTTAATATTCCATCAAAATTAGTTGTGTCAGTAAGGACCAAAGAGGCTGTAGTTGCTGTTGCGCCAGAAAAGCTTGTTCGAGCTGTCTCCTTTGAGATGATAACTTGAACAATAGAAACCGAAGACTGTTCAAAAATAATATAACCTAGCTGCGCCATCTCAAGCTTTGCTAGCTCAGCAGTAGCAGTTGGTATAGAACCATCTGCAATTGCCGTCTGTGCTGCTACTAAGTTGTTGTACTGAGCATCACCCATTACAGAGAAATATCTCGGCGTAGGACTTGTTATATCATCTTTAGATACATAAAGCCTGTTAACAGAAAATTTGTTTGCCCCAAGAGCTGTAGCCACACCACCATTATTATATGTTCCATCAAACGTATCTGATTGAGCATCTCTTGCCCATTTACCAGATCCAAGCGTAAAGTACTGCTCAAACACCTCTGCCGTGCCACCAGAGTCAGGTATGTCTGTCTCAAGACCGTGATCTTCAAGCTCGTCAGCACCAGAGATTTCTATTTTCTGAGTACCATTAAGCGTTATATTTGCACCACCTGTGATACCTGAAATAACAGTACCAATGGTGTCATGAGCCCAAACAGACGAACACCATGGGAACTGAAATGGATGATTTTCTTTTACTGTTATCTGTACATTTGTCACAGCTGTTGAATCACGTAACACTTCAAACAAAACAATATTGTCACCAACTAACGCCTTGTTATATGTAGTTGCTTTTCCAATTGTGCCAGCAGAGTCTATGTAAATGAAATACGTATTTCCAGTTGTAAGGCCTGTTTCAGTTTGTGAGCCAGCCCATGATATCGGCACGCCCTTGATGTATCCAGTCCCAGGCCGCAAAACAGTAAATTGACCAATGGTAGTATCGTCATAATAATTTCCTGCGCCCCCCCATGATTCAAATCCACTAGGCGTTAAGAGTGCATCCCCAGCCGACAAATCAAGTGTTCCAGCTCCAGCTGTATATGAAATTGTTCCACTTGTGGATGTCAGTGATGCAGGAACCATGTCGGCTGCTGTTGATCCGATTAAGAGCTGTCCATCAGTAGCCACGCCCAACGATGTAAGTGAACCAGCAGCATTACCAATCTGAATTGCATGATCAGTTGTTCCATTCACATCGGCAGTTATCGAACCCGCAGCATTCGTAATTCCAATATTTGCGCCAGCAGTGATAGTAGCCAGAACACAATCATTTCCTGTTGACCCAATCGGAATTTGTCCATCAGCTGCCTCTGCTAGAGCAGTTATTGCTCCGGTTCCAGAGCCGAGTAGTAAACCGTGATCAGTCAAGCTGGACGCACCAGAGCCGCCCTTTGAAACCTCGATCGGCTTATTTGTATCTATTGAATTTTGTGTTGCCACACTACCTCCTTAAACAACAGTTATGTTGCCACATGACGAGCGCACAACAAAATCTGTATCCGCCGTCACACATACCATATCAACACAATCATATCTGACCGTAGAAGCAAGAGATCCTCCAGCGCCTGTTGTTGTGTCAGATGAAATAAAATGAATTGTTTGACCAGCGTTTTGTGCAATTAAAAAGCCACCCGCTCCTTTGCCAACAATGGAAAGAATATCTCCAATTGAAGAAGTAGCAGGCATTGTTGCTGTTACTAGCGCCGCATTATTGAGAATATATCCGTTGTCTGCCGCCATCGCCACTGAAGTTGTAGTAACCTCCGTCCAGGCAACAACACTTCCACCAGAGTTTGAAATAGTTATTGAGCCTGCCGCGTTGGCAATATTTATACCCGGACCAGCCGTAATAGTTGCTATAACAGGGTCTGCCCCAACACTGCCTATTGGGATCTCTCCATTTGCAGCAGCAGCTAAAACAGTAATCGGATTAACCCCAGAGCCGACGATTAATGCTCCATCCGTAATCGAGCTTACACCTGTCCCGCCGTTAGGAACTGACACAGGAGTCGGAATACCGCCGGTTACACCAAAAATTGTAATCTGTGACATCTACTCCCCTATCTTCGGTCACTTACGCAGAATAATTACTACTATATGTGACTGACACATATACATTTCCAACAGTCGGACCAGATCCAGCATCATGCTTTACATATATTGTTGTTCCCTTAGGAAGCTCGACGGTTGAAATAGACTCAAGTGCCACATCTTCAACATATGCCGTATTTGACAAAATTCGCTCGTGGTCGTTAATGCCATCAAACGATATCGTTAACGCCTCATCTGTTCCATTGATAAGTTTGTACTTCAAAATTGAATGCTCCATTGCAGAGCCGACCGCAACAAAAGATGTGGTAATTGATCCAAACGCTAAAGTGCGTAAGGTTTCATGTAAGTATTGTGAAATTGCCATACCATCTCCAAATCGAGGCCCTCAAAAGAGGACCCCTTTTTACTTCGAATCTTACTCCTTTTCCGGAGCAGCTTTTACTACCTCAGGTTGAGCTTCCTTTTTCTTTGCTTCCTCTTTTTCTACTTCTTCTTTCTTTGCTTGTTTTACCTGCTCAGCATATCTATGAGACATTGCAACAAGGTCTAAAAGAATATCGTGTACTGCATCATATGCCTCTCCAAGTGGAGCACCATAAGGCATAGTAAAAATATATGTCTTGTCGCCTTTTTTACTCTCAAATGTAGTAGCGATTTTTTGAACTGTTTTGGGAGGTGTCATGTTATTTGTCATCCATCAATCCTTTTAATTTGGAACATATATTACTACTGGAGCAAGCGTATCTTTACAGGGCCCTCCACGCAAGGACAAACAGGAGGGCCTCGTTCTACATGAAATTATGGAGACAAAGTTGTCCAGAAAGGAATGTATCTCACATCAGTACCTACGTATATCTTCATCCATCCTGAACTGTCACCAGGGTTACCGGTTTTCATCAGTACTTTTCCAGCACCAGTACTTAGCGTTGTATCGACTACATTGGTGAGCGTTGTGAAAAGGAGAGTGCCTGTGCCGTCATCACCTCCCAGAAGCAAAGATCGGCCAGCAATAACATCAACGGCCGCATCAATCGTTCCTGCTGTACAAACAATATTTCCAGTTGTGGCTGTCAGATTTACTTCAGCTACAACGTCTCCAGCATCACTAGAGACATTGCCCGTCGTCGCTGACACACCGGTGCCCCCCGTGACGGTCGTACCAGCTTCAACAGATCCAAGAGTTGCAGTTATGTTACCAGCGTCAGCATTAATATTTCCCAGTGTTACATCGATGTCTCCAGCTGATATAAGAGCCCCGCCGGTGGTCACAACCAGTCCCGTGCCTGTCGTCAGCGTCGTTCCAGCCTCAATAGATCCAAGGGTCGCAGTTATATTCCCAGCATCAACGTTGACGTTTCCCAGCGTTACATCGATGTCGTCGGCCGAGACAAGAATTCCTCCAGCCGTTACCGTGACCCCAGTTCCTGAGGTTATTGTCGTGCCAGCCTCAAGTGAGCCAAGGGTCGCAGTTATATTTCCAGCATCAACATTGACGTTTCCTAGTGTTACATCAATATCTCCAGCCGAGATAAGAGCCCCGCCGGTGGTCACAACCAGTCCCGTGCCTGTCGTCAGCGTCGTTCCAGCTTCAACAGATCCAAGGGTCGCAGTTATATTTCCAGCATCAACATTGACGTTTCCTAGCGTTACATCGATGTCTCCAGCCGAGATGAGAGCCCCGCCGGTCGTTACAACCAGTCCCGTGCCTGTCGTCAGGGTCGTGCCAGCCTCTATTGCTCCAAGAGTTGCAGTTATATCACCTGCTGCAACAACGATGTCGCCCAATGTTACGTCAATATCACCAGCATCAACAATAATGTCTCCAAGAACCACTTGAAGATTGCCAGACGCAATAATTGCACCAGCATTCACCGACATAGGTGTCCATGTTGCACTATTAGCAGCAACCGACGCCAAAACCCAAGCACCCTTAGTTGTTTTATTAACCCAAATGGTGCCAAGCTCAGCTGTATCAGAAGTTTTAGGTGAGGTAGCAGCAGAAATTATTGGTTGAGGCGACAAAAACTGTAACGGATTTCCTATGCCATATGCAATATTTTTGCGTCTCCGCGAAACAGCCATTTACTTCTCCTTAATTTAAAAACTAGATGTACTTTCACATACAACCAAAATCTAAAGAATAAGAGATACCATTTTCTGCATGTTTGTGTTAAAATTAACACGCATAGAATAAAGGAACTGTATATGAGCGACTATAATAGAAGTGGACGCAAAAGACTGTCCGTAGATATTCCCAAAGAGGTCTATATGGATATAAGAAGACTTGCTGGCGAAAGAAACTGCACAATAACAAAGTTGGTTATTAGAGCGCTTATAAAAGAAATAACAAAAGAAGCAGAGCAATTGTACGATATAAAAACTGAGCTTGATTAACTCAACAAAGGCTTTATGGGATTTATAGCTATTGTATTTAGTCTAATTTTCTTCTGGTGGTTTCTAGAAAAAAATACAGAAGAACAATTCTAAGCAGTTCGCATGGTATTTACTTTTTCAGTAATGCCGGGAAACTTCTTTTCTAAGGCTGCATCGGCTTTTTCAAAATATTTAGTAGCAGACTTGATATTCTGTTTTGATGCTGCTGCTATTCCCTTTACATAGTAATTTCGTATAGAGGCACTATTTTTTAGTAGATTAAATGCTTCAGCTGCATTTTTAGCTAACTTTAATACAACAAGACCCTTTCCTAGCATTCCAAAGCTTAATGCTCCGGCGGCTATTCCAAGAGTTATTAAGTCTCCACGTTTCTCTACTGCCTTATTTATAGTCTTGAGATACTTCGGCATATTTTGAAAACCCTTAAAAGCATTATTAGCTTCGTTGTATGCTTTCAAAAATTTAGGGTTGTACTTTTTTCCAAATCCCTGGATCATTTCCTCAAAAGTATCATTTGTTTTCTTTACAAAACGACTAATGTCTTTGAAGTTTCCTTTAAACTCTGAAGCATGTTTCCCAAAACTTTTTTTTAGCTCCCATAAGTCTTCAATTTCTATCTTTTGCCCCTTAAGCGAGTCGGCTATTCCATTCATTCTATCTATGATCCATTGTTCTGCTTTCGTTGGATCAGATATGTTTCTAACAAACTTTTTTGGATTAAATACAAGATCTGTAATCGGCTTTATATTAACAGCGGTTATAATTGCTTTTGGATCTCTGAGAATCTCTCTTGCTTTATCAAAAGCTGAATCCATCTTTTCTTTAAATTGCTTCGGTTTCCACCCAAGAAAAGCCATTTCTCCTACACTACCAACAACTTCTTGCCAAAAATCTCCTAGACCAAGCGCCTTAGCAGCCTTCTTTCCACCAAAACCAATCATAGGAGAAATCAATGCTTTCCCTAAACTGACTGGCCATGTAGCAGGGTGTAAAAGCCCCGTAACTCTTTCTACGTACTCTCTCCCTTTTTCTTCTGTTGCTGTTTTTGGATCCCAGAATTCTGGAGAAATTCCAAAAGCAGTTTCTCCAATCTCTGCTATTCCTTTTTTTATTCCTGGAACATCTGATAAGCCTGGATCTAATAAAGATTCTTTAAGCCCAGGAATTCCTGGAGGCAGAGCTTCCTTATACTGACGCAGGGCTTCAAGATATTTCTCCTGTGGGACTCCCCATTTTTCAGCATCAAACTTTTCTGGTTCGCGCAACGGAAATCCTATTTTTTCAGCTATAGACTCGGCAATATTGCCAGGCAAAGAAAGAATACTCCCTGGAAGACCTGCCAATACAGATACTATACTCTGTCCGACACCAGCAATATTTCTTCCTATAGTACCCATAAGAGATTCTGGCTCTTGAGGAGGTAAATCATAACCTTGAGGCATCTCATCCTTAAAGTCAGGCAAAATGCTACCCAATAAGGCTTCCTCATCAAACTCCTGGATTTTTCTTCTGCCCGGAGAAGTTGGAGCCGACAGTTGAACTGGTGAAGTCTCTTCTGGTATTTGTTGTTCATCAACAATTTCTGGAGAGACACTACTTAGAATTGAATCGATATCTAGAGAATTGATATCAAGATCGCCCTTTTTCATGGATTAACCCCCAATATTAGGAAGATATTTTTTAGCCATTGAAGGTTCAAGTCTTCTGGCTAATTTTTCAACTAAAGACTTCAGGTTTCGTGGCCTTCTTCCATTGTTTTCTTCTATTATTCTGTCCTGAAGTCGATCCTTAAGATCATTCATATTGTATTCATATAGAAGTGTTTTTGCGATTGCGAGCTGCGCTCCTCTATTTTGATAAACATTAGGAAATGTTCGCTGAATCGCCTTTAAAACTTCAACGCTTTTTCTTCCCTCCATTTTCTCAAGTGTAAGCTTAACTAATTGAGCGCTTAGTTTTCTCTGAATTGTTGCATTATCTGTATATAGCCAATCTTTAGGAACATCTTTTCCAAATGCAAAATTTCCTAATACTTCACGCATAGTGTTACTAGCTGGACTTCCTGGATCACCTTGCAGGCTTATATTTATAAATTCTTTAACCAGAGGAATCTTGTTCCGGGCATCTTCTGCCGCAGTAGAATAACTTTCATATGCTTTAAGTGTTTCCTTATCTATCTGCTCTTGTTCCCTTGCAGAAATTTTTTCTCCTGCTAACTCCCTTTGCTGTACAAGCTTTTTCTCTGCCAACTCCTTTTGTTGTGCCATCCCCGCCAATTGAACTTGCTGTTGAAGTGGGATATCTGCCCCCCCAAAAGCATCCACAAGGCCTTGTTGTTGCGGCGGAACTCCTGGCCCTGCAGGAGCACCTACTCCTGGCATAACTCCCCCTGTTGGTGCTCCTGGTTGCCCTGGAACAACTCCTCCAGGTGCACCTTCTACTGGAGCTCCTGGTTCTGGCGGCACACCTCCTCCAAGAAGTTGACTTAAAGCTTGTTGCTGTTGTTGTCGACGCATGTTTTTAATGTATTCAACTTGCATATTCTGAGGAAGAAGTGAGACACCTTGTGAAACTTTTTGTGGGTCACCACTCAGCAACAAATCAAGAGCTCCTTGTGTTCGTTGCGTTTGCTGTCTTTCTGCTAGTTGACCTAATTTTTGTTTTGCAAGAAGCTGTAAACCTCCTGATAGTCCAGATCCAAGACCCGTTCCTAAAAGCTGGCCCAGCGATTGCCCTCGCCTAAGACTTTGTATTGCCATCATAACCTCCTTTTATACTGAAACTGAACCACCAGATTGACCACCACCTCCAAGCATCCCAAGTATCTTTATTAATAATGGAACAGCTGCTGCTGCCGCTGTCGATGTTCCACCAGTCATAGCTCCAAGTGCAATAGGGATACCATAGCCAAGGCCCTGAGCTAAGCCACTTCCTGCAGTACCTAAAAATCCAGGCTCTTGTTGAAAATGAGTAATCTCTTCTTGTGGAGTAAGACCCATACCAAGGAGCGACATAAGTTGACTTTGTCTTCCTAGCTCATGCTGAGACCTCAAAGCACCAAGACCTGTGCCAAGTTGTGCTCCTGCACCTCCTAAAGCCTCTGCAAACCCACTCGATCCTTGAGCTCCAGCCCCCATAGAAGTAAATCTTTCAGCAATACCAGGAACTGTTTCTTGTTGAAATCTTTGAGTCTCACGCTGCTCTATAGGACCAAAACCGCCTCCGCCTTGAGACAATCCAGAAAGCGCTTGTTGCAAAATCTGATCAAAACCAGCCATCCGCTGAGGATCAAACCTTGGCGTCCGCTCAATCGCTTCTGGTGATCCGGTCCAAAAATTAGCCATACTATCTCCTTGTAAAAATATCTTAAGAGGACTTCCCCAAAATCATAACCTTTTTTCTATCATCAACCATAGGTAGCAATTTACTTAAAATAAAAAGAAGGGGTCTTCATGGCTACAGATACAGAATATGGATTTAATCTTCCCACTACTGATACGTTTGATCGCTCTCTTGTCGATGCAATCGACATCAAAAGCCCAGACTTTAAAGACTTTCTAGTAAAGCTCTATCAAACAACAAACAATATCTCTGAAGCAGTTAATATTAGAGACGTTGGATACTACGTCAGAACAGAAATTTTAAACGGCCAACTTTGGTACGAAAACACAACTCTCAGCTCAACCACCGCACAGGCCCCTGAACATCGACCGGTATTTCGAAAAGTTATTCCTTTTGGTGCATTGCCAGCTGCTGGATCTAAACCTGTAAACCACAACATTACAACAGATACAAATACAAGATGGAAAAGAGTATATGCAACAGCTACAAATACGACTACGTTTGCAGGCATAACAATAACCACTTCATCTGCCTTGAGCGTACGTGCTACAGCGACACAAGTGATAATAACGACAGGCGGAACAGACTATTCAGCCTATAATGACTGCGATGTGATCCTGGAATACATCAAACAATAACTAGTAGCGGTGGACCTGACGCGCGTAAATATTCATAGCATTAAGCTGAAAATCAAGAAGCGTAACATTTTTCGCCGCATCTTTAACTTCCATCTGTGCATCACTAAAATATAGACGGAATTGTATAGATTCACCCTCCGCCTGCGGATAAAGGACATGCCAAAAACGATCCTGCGAGCTCTCAAATGGTACATCCCCATAAGGCATAGTCTCAAGAACACTTGTTCCAAGAATAGCCCCACTCGTAATGCCATCTGTAACCAATGACCTGTTCGATGATGAAGCAAAATAATCAACCGAGATCTTCCCAGCTGAAGTCCTGCCAACATAAAACGCAATCTTTGGGATAAGTAAATTCTTGCCTGATTTTTGATAAAAGTTATACGCTTTTGTTTTTATATCAATCTTGCTGACACGAGCGACGGTACCACCCCCTGTATAAGCGCCAGTAAAAGCGGGTTCATTAATAACAAATGTTGTTGGTGGTCCAGCAGCAATAGATTGAATCTCATAAATACCATCCACACCTGAAGTACCCTGTACATTTTCTATAAGTACATAATCTCCCGGCTGCATATTATGATTTATTGCTGTAATGGTAACGGCTCCGGAGGCATTGGCCATTTGAGTTATCTGAAGAACTGGCGCATTTCTCGGCTCATCAATATCTACAATAAATGTATAGCCCTGCTGATTGCCACCAATGACTTTTCTAAAGCCTGATTGCTCTACACCACTATCCCAGGTATCTAGACGAGACTGCCACTCTTCATGAGCAATGTTCCATGTTTCATCGTTCAAATTCTGGATATACCCAAAACAGGTAATCGAATCATCATTTAATGCCCATGTCTTATTTATATAGTTATAAACTAAAACCCGTGTTGGATATGTAGGATCATTAGTATGAGCAGGAAGAGTCCAATACACCGTCTCTGCAAAATAATCTCTTATGCCATATACACGCTCAACCCCATCTGATCCATTGTGAATTTTGAATACAGCCTCGGGTATTTTATTATCTATTCGCTCAACATTTGCTCCATTACAGGCATGAATACCAACATTACCAACACCGAGCAATACTTTATCAAACAGCACGGTTGAAAATGTAGACTCAGCACCAAGCTCTGAATTTATTCTTTGCCAAACAAATGGAAGAATTCTGTTGCCTGTGTAAGCAAGTTCCCACGTACTTCTTTCAAAAAAGACTACAAGTCTATCGCGTAATGTTTTTGCTGAAATAATCGCTTCTTTAGTCGGAGCATCAATCCATCCACCTTTTCCAATTGTCTCAGTAGGTTGATACCATGCATCACTTTCAACAGGAGAACCATTTTGTGAAAAACGACAACGATTAGGGTGATTAGAGGTAACTCCCGTTGCATTTACACGCTCAACTGTATTTAACAACAAAAGTCGATCTTTAAAGGCGACAACTATTCGACACCCCTCTACTCGATCACCAGCTGTTGTTGTGTATTGAGGTTGGATCGTAGTCCATGCTGCTCCACTCCAATAACGAAGATGATCGTCATTATTATTATTTGTTACAAAAAGAAGCGTATCGAATGAATTTGCACCACGGTAATTATGCCCCCAAAAGAATTGTGAATCTGTTCCAGTCCATACCGCATTTCCTAGCCGTTCCCATCCACCAGTTGCAAAGTGATATGCAAACTGAGTATCAAAGGCATACGTAGGCTCAAGATTTATTGGAGAATCTTCATAGTTTAAAAAACCCATAACTGGTTGCGAAGGATAAAAATGCAACACTGCGTTTATAGCAGCCCCAGTTATTACATATTCACCAGTTGTAGTACTGAAAGTTGCTGCTGTGGTTCCACCAGGAGCTGAAGTTGCCAGCATCGCTTGTGTAGCGCCTGTAGTAACAGCAGTAAGGATTTCATTCGTTACTTCTCCGACAGCAGGAGCAGCCTTATATATAGAAAAAGACTGTCCTACTTCAAATACATTTCCAGGAACAAGGCCAGTTGCAGCACCAGCACCATCTGTAGTTGCAGCAGTTATAAAGTCATAGAAATAGATCTGTGTATTTATTGTGGCACCGGTAAAAGCATAGTCCCCAGTAGAAGTATCAAATGTTGCAGTTGTAGCTGCTGGACCATTTTGAGCCATTGCAGCGGCTGGTCCCGCAGGAGTAAGAGTCACAATAGTAAAAACAGTTGTATTAATTAAAAACTTTTGACCAATGAAGAATGTTGCTCCAGGAGCAGTTCCAGTTGCGTCCCCAACACCGTCAGTTGTGCCCACACCAGAACCACCAGCAAGCGCTACTTGATTACTCATAGGTGCACGCAAACGAGACGAAAGTTGTTCGTATCCATCACCAAGCGTAGTTGTTGGTATAAGTTGAGTTCCGAACCGCTTTCTTAATCTTCCACGCCACACATATGCGTTTTTAAGCTCTGCAAATGCTTCTTCGGGGATTAACCAAGGCTCAACGTCCGTTCTCAGACCTTCAGTCATCGGAGCAATTAAAAATTGATCTAATGCCACGTTAAATCCCTATAGCAAAGACATTATAGTTTACCGCCAAAGCAGCATTGGTTATTCTTCTTGTCCCATAAAGGCTTACAGTTGTTGTAGAGAGTCCAGTCATAGTAACAATTTTATCGGTCGCAACAGCAACACTATTGTTTGTTGTTACATGCACATCAAAAACACTAGAAAAGACTGGGATTGTTGCAGCTACCGCCCATGAAAACGTTGTAATTCCTGAAGCATTAGTAATATTTCCAGATGCCCACTTCAAAAGAATTCCCGATGGAAGACGAGTCCATCCCTCGTTACCTGCGAGAGAAGATGTGAATTCATAAGATGCAGTATCTCCCTCTTTTCTAACAAAAAGCTCTGTTTGCGCACTCAAAGTAGAAAACATTGAATAAATTGCCATCTCATTTGCGGCAGTTGATGGTGCTGCGACCTGCTCTGGAAAACTCGCCCACTTATGCTTTCCCTGATTACCACTCGCATCATCAAACTTCACATGGTTAACAGAAACAACTGTTTCTATAGCTGCAAAGTTGTTTTTTATTGGAAGCTGTGTGTCGCTTATTCTGTCAGTTGCCTTTGGAACTGCATTATTATATGGCACTTTTCTCTCCTTTAATTATATCTACTTCGCCCCCATCTAGACCCATATCCAATCCATAAACCATCAGAGTAAATAGTCTGAGACCTCTCTTTTTGTCCAATGACGATTGTTCTATACAAAACCAAAGCTTCTTGATTCTTAAACTCTGGCATTATTTCTTGAATACTCTCAGCGTCTGATTGATCCTCAAATCTTTTTTTTGCAGCACCATACGCGATATATTGCCACCATTGTTCTAATTCAGGCACATCGCCACTATTAATCAGCTCAGTCGGACGTGCATCTACATTGATCTGTATTGGGTATACCTGATCAGGAATGGGGCGGACTGTAAAATTATTATTGAAAAAAAGAACGGTATCTGGCCTACCAGCTGAATAGAAAACAGTATGACTTCGAACTTTCTCGCCATTTGCTGGAGCCGTATTAAACGTTAAAGTATACGCCCCAGTTTCATAGTTTATAGTTCCTGTGCCATCTCCCTCTAGTGCTCCAGTAGCTCCGGCTGCCCCATCGTCAGTCAACCGAATTCCAACCCCATTTACATTTGTCGCCGCAAACAAAACATGATTCTTCGCAACAGGAACAGCAGCCAATGTTCCTGTAAATGCAACAGTTGCTCCATCTCCCGTAGCCTCATCTGCTATCGTATTTACAAAGGGATATCTCGCAAAAAGCTCTTGTTCTGATTGAACAAGCATCGCCTGAACGCCATCCACATATATTGGATTGTAGACTGCGTTATAAATATTTCTGAAGTTGGTAAGAGGGTCCGCTGCTGTAGCATCAGTTGTATATAAATCCACGCCAGCAGACGTATAAAAAGTAAACGTTTTTCTGAATGAAAAAAGACGAAGCTCTTGAGGAAAATCATACTGAATAAACGTATTTATATACTCTTTGATTTCAGCTTCTGTTATTTGTTCCACGGACGGACTTCGAGTTAAACGTCGTACCTTTTTTATAATCGCTGCAAGCGTTGAATCTGCCATCTTACCTTCCCCTTTTAATCAACTACCTAGAACGCTTAAAATCTTTATTGGAGAAACTTGCTCTCTGAACATGTTTAGCAGTCTTTATAATTGGCCTTCCCCGATCATCTACACAGTTCTTATTAACCTTATACTTAACATTCTTATTCAAATGATCTACAAGGCACTGAGGAAGCTCATATTCCTCTCCATCCACCAACGTATAGCCGATTATTGGATCACCAGGAAACGCTCTAAATGGAAACGATATGCGCCCACCCCGAATCTCATCAAATTGAAATGTTCCCCAAACTTTTATATTGCCCTCTATTCTCTCCGCTTCAATTATTTCTCTTTGTCTTGCTAGAAATTGTTCTTGCTTCTCATCAACAGTCTCAAGCCTAACTGGCCTTTCTTTAAGCAGCCGTATCTCATTTTTAAGAGCCAGCAACTCATCTAAAATATTAATCTCTACTTTTGTTGGAACCTCTTCCTTAGAAACTTCTTTCTTTAGAGTGATCTCATTTTTTTCTACAATTTTCTGCTTCGTCTCAGGAGCAATCTTCTTCGTTGGCATCCTGTGTCCTTTTAGTAAAAGGGGAGAGAAACCCCTCCCCTTACAATAAATATTACTCGTTATCTACACTGAAAGACTTCCCAGCCTGCCAATAAATAACATCATTTGTTACACCAGCTGGACTATCAGTACCAGTAGCAAGGTACATACCTATGTATCCTTGATCGTCTGTAGCACCCGCAAGCGAGTTGATATATGTATCAGTACTTGAATCACCTATCGGAACTGCTATCGCAGGGGTGAATGGCACATCTGCCGTTAGAGGCCATGCAAATGCCGTAAATGCGGATGCATCAATGTCTGTCGTAAATGTTGCTGCACTTACCGCAGTAACTGTTGCAAGCAATCCATCCATTTGAGTCATGTCATAATCAGCAGGGACTCTCAAACGAATCATTTGACCAACTGTATATCCATGAGAAACGGTTGTTTCAACAACAGCCGGATTTGCTGCTGTAATAGAAGAAATGAACCGCTTAGTTGGATAGAAAGCAGGAGGAACATTAACCGGATAGAAAGAACCTGACGTTCCTGCAACAATCTGAGGAGCGTACACCAATCTAAACGATGTATTTGTAACAACTGTATCAATCTCAAAGTGAACGCCACCAAATTGCTGTGCTCCAGTCACATTAACGAACTGTACAATATCGCCGTTTATTAATGTGGCTGTAGAAGCAGCAGAAACAATTGGAATAGCTGCCGCAGAGATAGCACTTATCGTTGCATTGATAGCTCCAAGTGGATTATCTGTAGTAGTATCGACATAAGTAAAACCACCAGTTGTAGCAATTACAGGAACCATGGACTCATCAGCAGCGAGCTTTTGATACTCAATTGCATAATCGTTCGCTAGACCCCTTTGCCATTCAAAAATGACGCCAGTTCCAGCGCCACCAGCTGCAATAGTTGTTGTATTCCAGACTTTCATCCAGTCAACACCACCACGCAACTTGATGATCTCAGGAGATCCATCAGCTGTAAATCTACCTTGCTGGATAATTGTATTATCAGCCATAATTACCCTTTCTTATAGTGTGCATTTTAGATTAATAAGCCATGAATCATTCAAGATCCGCGGAACTTCCGCCATCTTCCAACCTAGTGTGCTATTTAAACGCAATGGACCATTGAGTTCTGGCCCGTTATACATAAATTCAGCTGTATATCCATCCTGATCTATGCAACCAATAGCCTGTTGGGCACAACAAAAGACATTAAGTACATCTGCCCCAAGATTTGAGGATGTTAGTGTTTTGGAACCAACTGAAGATACAAGGAATCTAAGGTTGGCTACAGAACCCCACTCAGCATCAACTGGACCATTAGGGTTTGGATATTGCGAAGAATGAATAAATCCTGTAACAGTGCGCAGGTTAGATGTAAGGTCTGTGTGCGCTAATGCAAAATATGCATTGGGAATCGGACCTGTTCCGAACCGATTTTCGCCGGGGATCTTCTCAAGAAAAGTCCGTCCATCTGCACCAATAAGCGCTTGAACAATTTCATCAATGTCTGATGCAGTTATTTCAGTTGGATTATCGCCATTCGTTCCACCGACGCAGTTAACTGATGCTGCTGTAGAAGCCATCATATCTCGAGTGAGCTCATCCTCTGTTGCACGAAGTGCGTCACCAAGACGTTCTGCTTCTGCATTTAATACAGGATCAGATCTTTGTAGAGTTACTTGCTCGTTAGTCTCAATGTATTGGCCATAATAATTAATATCTGCACTGATGTTTACCGCATCCATTAGTGTTGCTGGAGGCGTAACACCGGTATTCCCTAGAGGAGCTGTGGCAGTTGGAAGTCGATTATATCGAGTAAAGAGAAGCGTCTTTGCTCCCTGAGGAAGCATAAACAGCTCTGCCGGTCTCTTATGAATATAGGTCGGCTGAGGAGTAGACAACAACGCTTCATTAAAGTGTTGTTGCACCTGAGCCGATAAAGTTGATGTTGTAGTAATAGGCATCATATATCCTTAAGTGAAAAAATGACTACTTAAGATGAACAAGAATTGTTCATAGGCTTGCGAGACCCGATATACGCTGAGAAGGCGACTCTCATTATACGCCGACAGCTTGCGAGGCTAAAAAATACGCTGGGCTTGCGAGACCCGATTTACGCTGAGTTTGCGAAACTCGATGTACGCATATTCACTATAATATAATTCTAAAAATAGAAGCAAAAACTATCTTCTGTTTCTTTTTGCCTCCATCATTTCTCTATATTTCTCTTGTTGTTGTGCTTTCGAGAAACCGCGCTGTGTAAGCAAATTTACATTACTTAAAGGAGAAGTATTACCGGGCTGCGAATTTGCACTCACAACAGGACGAGGCTTTGCAGCATTCTCTTGAGCCAGAGTTTGTTGACTGTTTTGGGTAGCATCTGGAACAATTCCAAGCTTTTTAATCATCGTATATGCAGCTACTGCCTTATTATAAAGATCAGGAGATGATTTAATCGCTTCTGCGAGTTCCGGTTCTGCGGTACGTAACATTGCTATGTTTTCTTCATTTACTACCGACGAAAAATCCCTGTACTGCGACTTAAGTCTCGTCTCAACTGACATCGCCTGATAATTAACAAGTTCTTGTCTCAACTTCTTAATTTCTTGATCATATTTAGCTAAATGCCTGCCTTCAACAAGATCATCTGGGGCTATAGAATATGTTTCTGGTTGTTTAGGGGGCGCTTGTGGCCTTTGGTTCGATTGAGCAATTTCAAGTTGTCGCTTATAGAGGTCCCTTTCCCGTTCCGCTCTCTCTCGTGCTTCACGAAGAGTCTGAAAGCGAAGAGGTTGCTCTCTTTCATCTTTTTGTTGAACAGGAACTTCTTGTTGTACGGGCTCCGTTTCAGCCGTAGCTAACGTCGCTTCCAATGCTGCATTATCTTTCTCTACTTGTTCTTCCATTCGTGTCCTTTAATAGATTGATTGTTTTACGCCAAAATTATCTTGCCCTTCTTTTTGTCATATTCGTCTCTGTCAAAAGAGGGCCGAAGAGTCGTATCAACGATTTTACAGTTATATTCATGTGATTTTCTAATCAGATCACCACCATAAAAAGCCTGGACAGTTTTTAATCTTTCTATAGAAGCTTTATCAAACCCACAAAACTCTGGATGAGTCCATAAAGTAATTGCAACAGCAACAGGAGGGAGATGCCACCATAGCTCTAACTCACCTTTTTGGTGATCAAAATGATAAAGAGATTGATTAACTATTGGACGCGGACATGCCTCCTTAACAACCATATAATTTCTTACCATCTCGTCGAAAAACTTTTCTTTTTTGAATATGACTTCAATAAAAAAGCTTCCTGAATATTGAGCCTGTCCAAGATCAAACGTTTCCATTAAGTCTTTTTGATGCTTCTCTCCCATCGCATGGGAGGTCTCACGCAGATTAATTGATTGAAAGCCCTTCTCACGAATCTCATTGACCTTCTGACCAACTGTTTTTTTAATCATTTTCTTTAAACGTCCTCATAAAATCCACAGTGTCTTCATAGTCAAAAATAGAATCAATCATCTCCTCATACTCATCGTTAGAGATAATAAGAATATCTACCTCTTGATCAGACATCTCTGCATTAAGTTCACCTACAGTGGCGTTAATCATATGGGGCGACATTAAAAGGAAAAGAGCAGTGAGAAAATTCGTTCTACGCATCAGTCATCCCTAGATTATTTAGATTTTTTCCTCTTCTTGGTCTTAGCTACTCTGCGAGACTCACTCAGAGCAATCGCAATGGCCTGGGAGCGCTTCTTTACCTTTTTCTTACTTTTACCAATATTGAGCTTTCCAGCTTTATATTCTTTCATCACCGTGGAAATCTTCTTTTGTGCAGCAGTCTTCTTTTTCTTTGCTTTCTTCTTTATATGTTTTTTCTTCATAAAACTTTCCTATCTTGAGTCATTGTGGAGAACCTCATGATTCCCCACAACACAGGTTCCTTATCGAAGATTCCCCTTAAAGCGATCAGCAGGCGTAGCTATTGGCTTCTTCTTTCTCTTGTATCTTCTTTTCTCTGAAAAAACTCCAAGAATTGCCTCTGCGATCCTAGTAGCTCGACCTTTAGGCCGTGGCATTGTAGGCACAACTAAAACTTAGTCTTAGCAGCGTTCTTTTGCGCTTTAGCAACGAACTTAGCATTCTCGCTGTCTATTATGCTCAATGGACTAGGATACATACTAGTTGTTATGTAGGGACATTTAGGAACAGTCTTCATGAATGATCCCTGAAACATCCTTGCAAAGGATCCGTCCGAAGATGGCATCATCGTTGATGCTTTCTTCGCGCCCTTTGACTTGCTCATATAATAGCGCTTCTTTGCCATTATAACTCCTTGTAGAAAATGTAGTTCGCTATGAACTACAAGGTTAATAAGATTCCTCTAACTACATCCCTTGCAATGCACTCAATCCTGTTTGTCCTGGTTGACCTGGTTGCGGTAATTCATGCTGCGTTTTATGCGGATCCGCAATATCAGAAAGACGTAATAACCTCTCTATATAATCTACGTCTCGAGTGTCAATTTCTTGAAACGCTTTCACCAGATTAAGGAATGCCTGTGTTCTATCTTTCTGTGCCTCTGCATGCCGCTCAACAACAAATTCTTTATTCTCTTCAACGCGACTCAGTCGCTCAACACCCAGACTTTCATCTGCAAACGCACGCTTGTTTGCCAAATTCGTTCGTGCCTCTTGCTCTTTAAGCGCAATTTGCATCTGCATTTGCTCTGCTTCTGCTTTTTTCTCATTAGATTGCTTAATAGCATCCGTAAGTTCTTTTTTATTTTGAATAGTGGCAGCGTTGATAATTACATCATCAGGAATTGGAATTCCAGTCTCCTTAAGATGTAAGAGCTGTGCAAACTGATTTTGCCGTTGTGTAGTTGTATTAAGACCTTCCTCAATTGCAGCATCATATTTTCCAAATGCCTTATTATAAAATTGAGGAGAAGGCTCTTCTTCAATAATTCTTTTTACTTTTCCAGGCGCAAAATTGGATTGGATGACATCAATCATCAATTTACCTAAAAGCTTTTGAGACTGATCTAGTTGATCGAAAAGAGGCTGCAAGGTAGTAAGTCCTCGTCCCTGACGAAGCATGGCTAAAAGGCCAGATACATTCTCCGTTGAAGATCCTAAAAGCTCTTCAGTAGCCCCTGCATCGTCATCTATTTCTTTTGCCATATCACGTGACAATGTAAAAAATCCAGGAGGTACATCTTGCGTTGGAATAGGAGCAATATCAGTCATTTGCGCTGTTTGCTTAAGGAAAATTGTACGCCCCTGACCAGTCTTGAGAAGATCTTTCGGATCAACTGCTGCATTCGCTTTCGCTATCCATCCAGTTGTGGCTTTAGATTCTGCAACGTCACACTCAATAATCTTACGACGATTATAAAGATATTGAGGATCCCTCATTCCCCGAACTACCCCTTGAATACGAGTAGAATAGTCAGGTAGTTGCGGTGTGTAATAACCAAAAACAGGAACAAATGGGAATAGATCAGTCCCCAAAGGATTTAGGTCGTCAAAAAAAACTTTTCCCTCCACAACAATCGCCATCTTTACTGTCGGAATCTCTTGCTCAAGAACTGTAATCTGTGGATATATCTGTAAGTAGCGACGCAGAGCATCTTCATCTTGTCCTCTCCACTCGAGAGTCTCACCAGTTTCCATGTCAGCAAGCATTCGCTGAGAACGATAATCACGATAATAAAACTCATCATACGAAAGAAGATCTTTGCGATTTAATACATAGTTTTCAGGAAGAAATTGAAACTTTCCGTCTTTTACAGTTCCACCCGTCAACGATTGCAACTCGTTTTTATAATCCGGAAGAAGGGAGGCTACTTCTCTTTTTGTTAGATATGATCGCTTCCAAAGTCCCTTACAGTCAGACAAGTCAGCTTTCCTAAAAAATGGATCTATAAGGAATGAGTTATAATTGCAGTTATCTACACGTATATTTCCACTTACAGGATCACTTCGATAGTCCATCCAAACCTGCATTAAATTCATGCCCGTAACTATTGCGCCATGAAATGATTCGGAGACGGTGTTTAATACTCCTTCTTGTTGATTACACCAAGAAAGAATTTTAGAGAACTGATCCGCAGTTTGCTCATCTGCATTTTCTACAGGAATAACAACCGTAGACTTGCGGTTCCGACGCTGATATCCAGAAATCATATTCACAACACGACGAATGCGGTTGAAGGTGAAGTTTTTTCGTCTACTGAGCGGGACTGCTCCATAAAGATCTGTAAAAACCTGTTGGTCTCCAGACTCAAACCGAGTATCTATGTCAGCCTCACCCCAAAAAGCCTGGTTATTAGATATAGATTCTCTATAGAAGTTATCCATTCTTTGCTGGATACCTATATCATCCGTACTAAAATACTGCTCACCACTTTTCGGGAAAAGCCTCATAGTCAGTCCCTTTTACTCATTAATCATTTCAAATATTTGTCAGTTTTGTCTCTCGCTGGCCATACTACCAAAAGGGCGAGAAGACACGGTAAAAAAAACGGGAGAGATTTAATTCTCTCCCGCCAAACACAACATCGGCTAAAAAGGAAAAAGCCTCATGCTTTTAAAATTTGTTATACAACCTTACATCTTGACGAGATACCAAACCAGTCCACCTACAGCCAGAACAGACACTCCGATAATGCTATACATCATAAGATCAGTCATCATATCCTCCTTAAATAACTACCGATTACACCAAAACAATACAACAATAAAAATGATCAATGCTAGAAATATTTTACAACTAACAAAGCGCAGGGATGAAGGGGGTTTGATGTCCACATCCCTGCGCTCCAACCAAGAAAGAGAATATCTATCTACTGAAAAATCCTTGGAAGGTGAGAGTTTACCACTCCACCTTGAACCTCTTGCCGCAAACGAGCAATATCATCAGGAGTCATGTCAGAACTGAGATACGGCAAATATATCGCTAAATATCTAAAAGCATCACTCGCGTGACTAAATTTATCGTGTAACGGAATCTTTCTGTAGACCTCTTTCTTGGAGTCATATTCCTGACGATAATTCTCAAGCGACCTGATAAGTTCTTTACACTTTTTCTCATCAATCCAAGTTCGTGGAAGAGTAGTACGAACCGCCTCAATTCCATCCACAACTGACAGTCCATCTGCTACCTCAAAAATAACACACAGTTGCCGTGCTTTTTCCCATCTAGTAGTGCCACTAGAAAACTCTCGAACGCGAATGTCATGTGGGCCAATATGAGTACCATAAGTATATGGCTTACCCTTAATAACATTTATGTAATGCTCCAGACCTTCTTTATTCTTCTGGTAAAAATCTATTACATGAATTGCTTTTCCAATCACTTGAAAAAAGATAATTGCCGTCATGTCATCTACACCCAAATCCCAAGCTGTGTGAACAGGATGCTGTGGATCCCATGGAACTTCGCCAATCTGTCCATTTAAATGAAGCTGGTCAATATAACGAACGTAGTATGCACCCTCAACACCTAAATCGAAAGAGGTCCAATATTCTTGCATTTGAAGATCTTCGGACATCTCTCCTTGCTCACGTTCTTCCATAATCTTTTTCATGGGAATATGCTTCGTGTCGTCAACGGTAAGCTTCGTTAAGAACCAAGACTTTGGATATTCCAACGCAGTTCGATACATTTCCCACATGAAATTCTTACCTCGCGGCGTGCTCACCAGTAAAACCCATCCATCGTTTGCACTCAGGATCGGACGAATTAGCTTGTAACTCATTGGATCACTCATAGCGAACTCAGAAAAAACAACACCCTGTGGATTTGTTCCAACAAGCGTATTGTCATAAGAATCCGAACCAATTATCTGAAAAAGGGAACCATTTTTTAACTTGATGCGCATGTACTGCTCATGCCGAGATTCAATTAAGTCTTCTGGAAGATAATCTAGAATGCGAAACCCGTCATTGTCTATCGCATCCCATAGAATTCTTCTGCCAGCAGCAAATGTAGGAAAGATATAATAGATGGCCTTTGTAGACCTAACAAGCTCTCGAATACAAAGATTCCAACTCGTTAAATCCTTTCCTGCTCGTCGTGGCCAAATAGCCATCACACGCTTATATCTCTTGTCCTCAATAGCCTCAAAGATACATCGCTGATATTCACGAGGAACAAATTTGCTAAGGTCTACATTTGACTCAACAGGCGAACCCATTACCCATCTTTTTTATTTTTATCTCTGAATTTAAGAGGAGATTTTTGTTTTTGCTTCAACGTCTTATCTAAAGCCGCATCTTTCTCCTTTTTCCTTCGACAGGCCTCTGCAAGATCGTTAAAACGCGCATTCAAACTAGAAATTTGCTCCATCATTGTCTGCATGCGAAACCCTAGCTTTCTTAATTTATCAAAATTATCGTCACACCTTTCATTGAGAGAGTTCGCCTCTTTCATTGAAAAACATAGAGCAATAGCAAAACAACAAACTATAAATAAGGCACCTACAAGAAACAAAACCATGCACTCTCCCTCAAATAAACAGTTAACGATTAACGACACCTCAAGATATAATTTTTTTGCGTAAAAAATATACGGTCTGTATAATTTCACGCTTAAGTTTTAAAAAAAGTTCTACGCGCCTGTCTTTAGACTCCGGCGAGATATCTTTGTGAAAATCATAAAAACAGTGAAGCTTGTCTAGAGTTCTAAGATAAGAATATGGCGGCAAATATAATTTCGCCTTTCTGTCTGGGAATTTGCGAAGTTTAGCTGCCACTTTCAGCAACCTTTCTTCAAGCTGAACAAATCCATGGTCAGTAAAAAGAATTCTGCACACCTCAACAAGGTCAGGGCAGATCTTGAGACGCTCTCTATCACAAAAAAAGGGCTTGTTGGTATATTTTTTAGAAAAGAAAAGAAGCCTCTCTACACTCTTTTTAGGAACGAAAAAACTACTTATTAACTCCTCCTCTAGTCGTCTTACTTCGGGATCCACCATTCTCTTTCCCTTTTTCTTTTTTACATTCATTACAACACTGAAAAGTAGGACAGTTCAACTCTTTAAGTGTCCTTGCAACAAAATTTCCACAATCACAGCAACTTAGAAAGCGGTGCTCACGACAAGAATCCATTGCCGGTATTCTCATACCAACCTGAAGCTTTCCATACATTGGTTCGGGTTTATCATCAGAGAACAAAGTTCTTAATCTTTTCATATAGCCTGGGCTCTTCTTACTCATCTTTCTTGTCCTTTTTGAGCGTAAACGCAACAACTGTTCGTTGGGGCCGATGCATAGATCGATCGATAATCTCTTCCGTTTCTTCAAACCCCATTGCGTCCTTGAAAATCGATCTCATAGAGTCCATCTCTCTCTTTATTTGCTCTATCCGATCCTTATTTTCTTTAATTTCTTCCAGCTTTTTATCTACATCTTTTTGAATTTTTTCATTGATAGCTTCAATTGTTCCAACTCTTTTCTCTATGTCCGCTGTTTTGATATCTACTTGCTCTTTAATGATTTCCTCTGGACTCTTCTCACTCATCCTTCTTCTCCTTGTAGTCTGATGTACACAACAGGATCTTCATTACCTTTTCTTCTAGAGCTCTAATCTCGAGATATACGTCATTAAGAGATTCTTCACCATGCTCAGTGAAAACTTTATCCAAACCGTACTCAGTTTTCAGTAAATAATTCATTCCGTAACTTTCCCAGGAGCGTTGTCCAGCACGCTGCAAATGGCATAATGCATCACACATCCCTAAACGAAATGCTTCGATTGCAAACTTTCTACGATCAGGGTCTTTAAGTGTCTCAAAGTTATAATTTTCAATCATCTTTCTTCCCCTTCTGGAACCGAGTAGCATACAAATGGACTGCGTTCATAGATTTATCAACCTTCAAGTCCTTGATGAACTTTTTATACTCCTTTGTGTCTGGCCGGATGAACTTTTTATAGTTCTTTGTGTCTGGCAGCATGCAAACAATTGGTATGCAGTACGCGCTTGCTCCCAACATAGAATCTTTTTTGTTTGAAGAAGGCATAAGAAAAAATGTTATTGAGTCAATGCGCCCAATTTCATTCTCTCTTAGCACTTCATCGATAGAATAGTACTCCTCAGGAAGCACAAAGGTGATAAAGTGTTTTATATCTTCTTCTAGTTCTGGTGGACACAATCCAAAAAGGCGCTCTTCTATTGGATTTACCCCATATACTACTTCCTTTTTTGGTCTCTTGTTTAGAAGATACCTCGTAATATCGTCTATATCACATCTTGCGAGCTCAGTGGGAGAATCGCCGTTTTCGCCATGTGTGCAATTAAAGGTTTTCATCTTTCTTCTCCTTCTCAACCGTCTCGTGAACTTTGCCATCCGGATCCGTATACCTGAACTTTGTGGTGTATGGTTCCTGATACGTAAAAGTTAGAGAAGTAAACACGTTTCCATCTTCGTCCATACAAGTTCCCCAAACAGGCAAATGATTTTTCGGAGGGTAAATCCTTACACCTTCAACTTCTATATGACCATACTTAAGGTACCTTACCTTATAACCCTTATCTTTATTCATCATCTCCTCCAATTGGTTCCGGGTTCTCATCCATCCTTCTTCTCCTTCTCGACACCTGCAAGCGTCTTCAGCAAAGCAGAAATGTCTGTGGTCTCAAGTTTCTCAACAAGAGTAGCTACGCCCTTAGATTTTATGTACCGATCGCCAAGTACATGGTAAGGGGCTGCTTTTTCGTCGAAGTAAAAAAGACACGAATTATAAAGCCCATCCGAAACAAAACACATGGCAAAACACAGAAAAAACACTTTGACTATACGTTTACCCATAGTAAACGCCTCAGCTCTTTCTTCCTCGCTATCGTCCTCACTTGACATTATAGCTGTCATACAAAACTGAATAATTGATAGAACACCAAGCATAAAAAACCCCCAAAACCACCACTTTAAAACCGTCATTAAAATAATGAAGCTTACTGTCATTCCTTATCCTCTTTCTGATCAACAAATGAATATGCCCACCTCACCTCATTTAGTTGCTTTAATTGCAGCTTTATCATCTCATCTTCTTGCCGGTCCAATATCTCAAGCATCTTTTTCTTAAACGCAAGCACATCCTCGCTTAACTCTTTATCTTTATCGTCCACCTTTTCAGCATCAATATTCATGAAACTCTTGCACTCCGGTCTCTACATCTATTTTCTTTGTTGTCTTGTCAGGATAAGTAATTATTATGTACAGATCTGTACCGTAGTAGCCATTCTGCTTGCTATAACAAGGCACGAAATACCACTGGTTCTCTCCACCAAACCTAAAACCGAAGTCTTTCACGACCTCAATTTGTATGTCCGCCGGAAAATTGTGGTATTCAATACCAGGAAGATCTTTCACGCTTTTAAAATCAGGATAGACTTCTTCGCAACAACATTCTTCGTGTTCCCAGATCATCTCTGTGCCGTTACTAAAAACAATCTTGTCGTCTGTTATCACTTTAATTGTCATCTCTTTCTTATCCATTTTTTTTCTCCTTGCTCAACCTGTCATATAAAACCACATTCACCGTCGCTGCCAAATTCATGCATCTATCAGTTGGTATATAAACGATATCTCTACACCAAGACGTTACACTCAGATCTAACGTCGCATCCTCGGCTCCAAAAATATAAAATGCACGCTCGGGATGAACATACCTAGGTAATGGTATAGCTCCGTCTATAATATCAACTGCTACTGGTACGCAATCAAACGGAACAATATCACGCAGGTCATCTACTTGGAACACTGGAAGATGCCTATGGTGCTTCATTGCATCAGTCCGAGCTTTTCTATAGCGCACCCCACTGAGCGCCAAGAAATGTGCTCCGTACACCCCACAGGCTCGCATTGCACTTCCAATGTTTAGCATGGACTTCGGGTTGTCTAATCCAATGCCACAAAAGCCTCTAGTGGCTATTGTCTTGCTCATTTTTCTTCTCTTTTTTGTTCTTACTCAATGCGCTTGACCAAATAAAACATTGCTCCCGCACAATAAAGAGATCCTTAAATATATCCATCTCCAACGCTTCTTTTTCAACCTTAGAAAGTGGTTCAACAGCCCTTGCAAGCACCTCCTCAAGTTCGGGAGGTACTTCAAAATCAACCATATCAGGAGTACCACAATGAGGACACGTAGCATCATGCTTTTCAGCCAGCTCTTCACGCATCGCGCTAAACGCTAAATAGTCACGCTTGGCTAGCTGCATTTTCTCACTCTTCATATCAACAGCATCAACCTCTTCTTGAAGTGTTGTTTTTGGAAGTGGTCTTATGCCTATGCCTCCTCCAACTACTTCCCAACGGCTACTGCGAGGTGCCGGCTTATCGCCATACCAAACGGATGCAAATTTATCAGAGTTCAAATAGTCTACGTAAGCTTCTTTTTCTGTACGGCTCAGGTTCTTAATTTTGTCACCTAAGCACATTGGTTCATATTTCTTCTTCTTATCCATCTTTCTTCTCTTTTTCTTTAATCTTTTTTGCGATTCTCATCACATCAAATGGGTCACATAGCCTTTAACGCACAATTCCCTTTTTAAGAAGTTCGGCGTCCTCTTTCTCTTCCTGGGCACGCTCTGCTTCTACCTCTTTAAGAATTTCAGGATCAGTATGCGTGCGGACTTCATACAACACATTAGACATAGATATAGCGACTTCAAATGGGCTCATATCGCTGAATTCTTTTTTCTTCTTACCCATGTTTTTCCTTTATGGTAAGACGCAACCAAGAAGCCTCTTTATTCTTTATGCACTTCAACATCCATACTGTATGCGTTTTCTTATTAATCCATGTACCCCCAATTTCAAATCTGTCTCCATCACCATCTACAAGATCTTCTTTGGTGGGGTCTCTCTCTTCAATCCAAATCATCGCCGGCGACATAGGTGAACCCACAAAAGCAAGAGGATCTCCTACATCTTCAGAGCAACCACGCTCAACGCACAGCCTCTCTATCTCTTCTTCACTGACTGCGGGCGTCGAGAGGCATTCAGAGCAAATACAAACCTCTATGCCGTCATCATCCATCTTTCCTGTCCTTCCCTCGTCTCATTAGAGTCTTCATAGCCTGTTCACGAACAAGCTCTATCTCTGTTCGCATCTCATTTATCCCATTTGTTGGCGGGAGCGTTTTAAGAACCTCAAGATGATGAATCATGTCAGCGTATGAACACTCGGAAGAAGAAGAATCAAGTCTTACCAATGGATGCTTTATTTCCTCAAGAACTCTATCCATCTCCTTGATCGCTAACAAAATAAAGTGGACCCCCTCAAGAGTATCCCTTATCGCTATCTCACCTAGCTTCTTCCTTGGTGTATTAGTACCTCCAGGATCATCAACGAGCATGTTCCTTAAATAGATAGTTTTCTCATTAAGGGTATTCAGAAACCCGCAGAGTTGCTGCTTAGTCATCTTTCTTCTCCTTCTTGCGTTGTTTTGGTTTAGCTTTCTTTTTTGGTTGTTTTCTTTTCTTCTTTGGTTTTGGTGTTGAAAATGATGGAACGGTGATGTTAAAGACGGTTGGTTTTTTCTCTTCTTCGATATTCTTCAATGACGCGCGCCACTCCTCCAAAAGCTTCCAGTCTTCGCCTTCGGTCCAGGATACGCTATAAAGTGGGAGAGATCTAATGGTAGAGGTTTCAGGAAACTTACGAAACATAACGCCTTTTTCGCGTCGTATACCGATAGCTGTCTTGGCCATTTCATATGCGGCTTTGAAGAGCTTGCTACGCTTGCTCCATCGTAGTACAGATCCTGGTGATATACCGTTGACTACAAAGAATTCTCTGAGCATGAGAGCGGTATCATCATGGAGAGCCCAGTCGAGTAGTTTCTCGGCAAAGAACTCGATCTTTTGTTTCATTTCTTTGCTTTTACGAGCATTGGATGCGTCCAGGTAGTCTTGTAGGACAAAAGCACGCTCAGTATTGGGGTCCGTGTTAGGTTTAGGGATTTTAGGCGTTGTTCTTGGTTTGGAATTTTTCATAAACGGAATCCTCGTTGATTTTCTTAGGATCGACATTAAGTGCTACATGCCATCTCAGCCTACCGTTTCCATCGTCCAGGCACTCTAAAAATGAAACAAGGTCGGCTTCGTTTTTTAAATAAATGGTTGCGGTGGCGGCTATTGTAGGTTTAGGGGTTTTGGGGTTTTTCATTTTCGTCCTCAAAAGGTTATTTCCATGTCACGTAGTTTTTCGAGGAACGGTTTACATTCTTCAAAATACTCTTGCTTCTCGAAAACAATTCCTTTGAGATCAATCCATTCCTTTTTAAGCACATTTATGAATTCTTCTTTGGAATGGGTTATTTTTTTAACATTTTTATAGAGATTTTCATCGGGTATCTCATGGGCAAACGTGATTTCTTGTGAAGTGTCAGGCTTCGTAGTTTTTAGCTGTATTAGTTTAATAGTTGCATACGGTATTCGTCTGTCATTCTTCATTGGATATCTCTGTGATGGTAAATTCGGTTCTAGGTTGTTTGGAGTATATCTTCTGTGCGGTAATTTTTTGAATTTTTGCGTCGTCGTGGAATATGATTCCCTGGGCAACATCCTCGGCGTATTTAATAAGGTTTGAGAGGTCGGGGCGTTTTGAGTGTTTTTCTAAGTGGAGCGAGTCTTTTTGTGTCTGTCTATAAGAGGCTGGGATTTGCATAAAAAATGTAACATCGAGGTGCATTGGCCCCTCTATGAGTTCAAGCTTTTTATGCTGGAGTGACAGTTCAAGTTGAGCTTCTTCTTTGAGATCTTTTTGGGGGTCGTAGACATGGGGCCTATAGGTGGTGGAGAGATGGGGCCTTAGAAGAGAGATTGGCTTACCTGAAATGGTATATGTTTTCATTGGTGGTCCTTTTTTTTGGTTCCATATTTAATCATGCGTATCTCAGCGGGAGTAAGTACGCTTTGTGCTTTTTTCTTATTTCCGATTTCCGATTTGTCTAGGGGATCGGAAAATCGGAAATCCTGGGAGGCGCTCTTTTTATTATACACCATTCCCCTTTTGCAGGAGTTATTGGAGGGTGTGGATTGCCTGGCAGGTTTCTTCGGGCCCGACTGCCTGTCCTCCGTAGCCTTGGCGTAGGGGGGACGGTACGGAAGGAGCGGCTCGTAATTGATCTTCACCATTCTGGAATGTTTAGGAACCTCAAAAAGGGTAATAAGTTTGGGATGGAGAGTAAGATCTACGTCTATTCCATGGTCGTTACAGTATGTGAAAGCGATGGAATTGAACTCCGCATACTTGAGTTCTCCTTGTGTTGTTCTGTCAAAGGTGTTTGCAGCGTGGCTAAGAGCTTCATCAGGAAAAATGATGTTTGCAATGGAAGCGGCTTTTGTAAACCCCAGCCCGATGCATATTCGTCTGTTGAGAGGTGTTATAAGAGCACTCTTGCGCTTGATAGAAGCAAGCTCTTCTGTAGAGATGGTACGTTGAAGAATCTCATCAAGAAAGGACCTAAGGTTTGATGTTTCAAAAAGGTTTTGATCGCTAATCTTTTTTCCTTTTATGGGCCATAAGAGCGTTTAGCAAGCCGTAGCGTTCGTAGCTACTTGGAACTCTATCAAGATTCTCTGATGTGACTCTGCCTTGCTGAGCCCAGTTCTTCCAACGTTGTTTATCTAAAAGCCGATCCTGTTCATCAATCGGTCCCTGCTTGCAGATATCTCTAAATCTAAGAGGACCTGTGTCAGATTGATCTCGTACCCATCTGCTTTGTGGCCCCGTTTGTGTGCCATACACGATCTCTGTCCATCCCTTTCTTTCTTCCTTCACTTTATTCACCTTTGCAGGGATCTTCTCTTTCGTTCTCTTTCTGAACGCTACATAAAAAGGATCCTCTGGAATGTTGTAAGTCTTCTTATGTTCAAGACACAACGCCTCGTGGTGCGAGCTGTCTCGCATCCAAGCGATCATCTCTGGACACACTTCGGGCGTTGAACTGAGAGCTCTTCTTCCCCCAACCTCACTTTTAAGTGAAAATTGGAACGTTTCGGAGGAAGACATTCGTTTATTGTTTCTATATAAAGCTCTTTTATTTACATATTTAGTAGTTTCTAGCACATATTCTTTTTGGAAATGACCTGCTGCAGAAAAAGTGAATACTGCCAAGCATGCAAGGACAGGGAATAAATGTTGGATTGCCTTACGAATGGACCATGAATTGAGAGCGGGGGACAGTTTATAAAGGGAGGTTTTTTTATGTCTATAGAAGGAGGCGATAATGCCCTCCTTTTTGAACCTATCGAGAATTCTTTTAGCATGGCCTGTAGAGATTCCCCAAGCATTTGCGAGATATTGATGACTGCATTCCATTTTTTCGTTGTTTGCGAAAAAGTCGATGAACCATTTTAGGGCACGCAACTCACTATACGTTAACTTCTTACAATACTCTTCGGGCGCACCCGTAAATTTATACGTTGGAATGAGAGATTCATCGTAGAACTTTTCAACACTCTTGGGCGACCTGTCAAACTTATTCTTTTTAGATTCTACTTGACCTTTAGCGAGAGTGGTGTCATCATGGGTTACATGATTGAAATTTTTAGGATTTGACATATATGCAACTTCCGTCCTTTCGGTGGTGGGTTCTCTTTCTTACCTGATTCGATTGGTGTTTGTTGACATTCTCTATCATCATGGTGGTTCATCTTGGTTTGAGTAAAATGTATGTCTTTAAATCTATTTTGTCGTTTTCAGGGCCTCTTAATCTTTGTCTCTGTATCGCAAGATGGGAAAAAATTGGTCTTTCCTTCATCGGTGGGCCCTTTTTTTTAGTACTTGTTTTGTCTTAAACGCTCAGACAATATTTTCAATAAAGAATGTCTCATCTACTCTTTTTTATCAAGTTCCTTTTTATAATTTTCCTTTCTAACAAGTTTAATCCCATCAAATGCATTCGGGTGAAGCACCGTAAATTTGTCCCAGTGCGCTTGTACCGCTTTAATACCTTCAGGATCGCCCTTATCAACTTGTTCCCACCCATCCTCTTTGTATATCCACTTGGGGAATGGCGTCATATCAATCATGTCCCAAGAAACATTCTCAGGGAGCTCAAAGCCCTCCATACTCACCCATATATCACCAATCTCATGTTGCTTTTCTTTCATCTTTCTCCTTGGATGTTTTCCCTTTCAAGAGACTCCAGATACTTCACAATACTTTTCTTGTACTCAACAGCTTTGTCGCTCATCTCAAAAATTTTAGAAAACTTGTAGTGATGCACATTAAGAGTCGCAAGCAGCTCGCATCCCCTCTTAACACTACTCACCATTCCATTATGCTTAACATCCCTAATCTTTTTATACTGTTGATTACATATCTCCTGTTGTTCCACCAAGCTTTCATATACTGATTTAACATCAAAATCATCGAGAACATAACGAAGAAACAACTCTATTTCCTCCTTTGATATTTTCTCTTTTCTCTCATCTATTTCTTCAAGAGAAATATATACGTGAATGATTTTTTTTTCGTTCGCAACCACCAACTCATAGTTCTCATTTATCTCTTTTTCAAGCTTTTCTATCTCTTTATCCGTCATTTTTTATCCTTCACGTTCTTTAACAAACGTGGCCAATGCCTTTGCCTTCATATAATCCTCTCCAATCCAATTGTAAATAGCTGCTTCTCGATCAAACTTAAAATATACAAACTGATTGGCACCATGAAACAAAAGCATCGCCACACCAGAAACAAACGTTATAATTGTCAGCTTACGCCTATGTTTTTTATATAAATTGTTAGTAAAGCCACAAGACTCATCTAAGCATTTATCCCCATAAAGCAGCAAAAGAGTAGTGCCGGCACAGATGAAAATCAGCCCAGAAATTCCCACACAAAAAGAAAAAAGATTCATTAAAATTATTAAGATCATTTCTCTTTATCCTCCTTTCTCAATATCCCGACAACAAGTAACCACACTCTCTCAATGCCACAGCCGGCATAGAACAAAGGTCCTCGATCAAGCGCGTCAAAAATCCCTTCATCCACATGCAAATGCTGAAGACTACATTGCCCATACTACGTGCCATAGAACCCAGCCTGTAGCCGCAATCCTCAGCCCCCCACATAAGCTGATACTTACAAGTAATTAGCGCCCTGTTGATATAACGCATATCCGACGAGGCACACCTCGAACTACCAACGCTCCCCAGCAGTAACCCCACCAACAACACCTTTTTATACATCAATCACTCCTTATGTTATGCAACAACATCATCCTTTTTTACTTTTGTTGTTAACGGATGCCGAGTCTTATCATTAAGATAATTGATAATCTTTGACAACGTTTTAACCATAGGCACCCTCTTCATAGATAAAAAATCCCTTAACGTATTAATGGAAATCCCAATAAAAGATGCCATCTTTTTCGTATCCACCTCCGCATAGATCATATGATCCAACAACTTATACCTGACATTCTCCCATTCCCAAACCTCCTTAACCATTTTTCCCATCTAAACCTTCCCTCTTTTTAAACCAAAATCTATTCAATATAAACATACCCATAATTAAACGTTATTGCAATTCTTTCACTTTTGTTGACATTTGTTGATTCACCTGTAGGATGTTCATTAGCAGTATTATCTCATCTATTTTATCAAGGAGTTCTTATGAACGAAAAGACCGTAACCATATCTTTACTCGATGATCACACCACGCGTAGATCTAATTGGATAACAACCGCACAGGAGCTCTACAATATTAAGCAGGTGCGCAAAGAGCTTCTTAAAAAGGAAGGAGAGTTACAGGCCAGCCTAAAAGCATTATCTAAAGATAAAAACGCCAAGGGGGGCGATTTTGCGTTCACCTGCTTCTTGCGCAAGGGAAGTGTGGAATACGCAAAGGTGAAGGAGTTAGTGGGGGTGGACCTAGAACCATATCGTAAGATATCTGTGCCAATGTGGAAGCTAACTAAAGTTTGAGTCGTCGACAGTTTGTAGACAACTCAATAAAACGAAAAGGAACAAAATGAAATTTGTAGACGAAAAATTATTGGAAGAATTGTACGAAGAGCATGAAAACATTATTGGCTCCGTAGAAAAAACAGCAACAGATATAATGGAATTTGAGAGAACGCTTGCTTCCAACAAACTCAGAACACCTTTCCATTACATCATCGACAAAGGCCTATTGAACCTAAAAACAGGCACCCATGAAGATGTTGAAATGCATTGGCGCAGAAAACCAAAAGCTTGTCTGCCAGGTCGTTCAGGAGGAAGAAAACTCAAATTCTATATAGTCACACGGCACGAGGGAATCATAACTTCAGATCGAGCACTAACTTCAATGAGATCAGATATGGCTCAATACGTTCCCTTCTTCCCAAAATTCATCGAAAAATACAAAGAATATATCCAGTCAAAACGCACCTTTTTCGGGGACTGCTAATGAACAAGGAAGTTTTCAAAATTTTAAACAATAAAATTAAAGAAACTGAAAAAAAAATCATTGATCTTTCCAAACACATGGAAGTAACACAAAGCATTATTGATGATCACAATGAAAAACCTACCTCTAATCTAGAATTTGAAGACTGGAAAGATGAGGTGTGTCACGGCAGCGTCTTATATAAAAAGCAAGAGCTTGAACATGAAGAACTTGAAAGCGACTTCAAAAAGCTTTATGGGCTCGTTAAAATGGCAAACGACTGGCCAAGACAAAGGAAGAAAACCATGATTAATCGCATAGATGAACTAGAAATTGAAATTGAATGCCTCGAAGAAAGAAACAAATACCTGGAAGAAGAAAACAAGGAACTAAAAAAAGAAAACATTGCATTGATGAACCCCGATCCTGTACGTCAAAACAATAAAAAGAAACTCAAATGATTGTATTAACATCTCTTGATTTGATACTTGTTATTTTGAGTATGACACAGATCCTTATGTGGATCGCAATCCTGGTCTTACCTGCAAGGACAAAGCTGGGGCCGCCACTTGTAACAATAAGCTGTCTAACCATATCACTTGCAATAATCAACTTATTAATTTTTAACAACTTTATACGCTGTTAGGGAAAACTCATGAGCGAAAAGCTTACAGAAAGAATAACTGAGCTTGAAATTAAACTCTATGGAATAGAGCGCAATCTTGAAGCGGCTCTCGATTCAGCGCCTATGTACAGAAATAGATCCAAAGAGATAGGAAAACTTGTTGTTGCCCTCGGAAAAGCAAAGCTTGAGTATGGCGACAGAGAAGAAGTCAAGGCAGGCATAAAAATAAAGTATGCAACGTTCGAGACCATTCTTGATGCTGTAGAGCCAGCGCTAGAAAGACATGGCCTCCTACTACATCAAGGCACTTCTGTCGACGGTGACTATACAATCATCCATACATCAATAACTCACTCCAGTGACCAATGGATAGCATCACAGATAAGAATCCCGTCACCTCGAAGAATAGAAGAAGAAATAGATGAAACTAAAGAAGAGAAAGAGTATATAGATACAATTAAAGGCGAAAAAGAGTTTGCTGCATCACAAACATGCCACCTGCGATACGCCGCACGTACACTCTTGGGTATTCCATCTTCAGAAGGCAATGACTCAAAAGACAGCACCTTCTTAAGCACTAAAACCGCAACAACAACACTGTCGTCATTCCGTGCAGGGGTTATAGAGAAACTCCTTATAGGCTTGCCAGACGTTAAAGAACGAATGCTTAAAAAGTATAATGTGACTGAAATAAAAGACCTGCTTGACTCCCACTATTTCTCTATAAAGAACGCAATTGAACTGCATAAAAATCAGATAACATAAATACTCCTGAGAAGTCCTAAGGTGGAAAGGATCGAAAGTACTATAATGACTCCAATGAGAATATTTTGAGAAACTTCCATTTTATTCCTTTATAAAGTCACAAAGTGACTTCTTAAAATAGGAGACTTATGTACACACTTTGCACACGATATCAAAAACCAACCAACAAGGAAACCGCCCCCTATACCTCCGTATGTAGAGTTATAATCGACGAAGAAGAAACGTCATACTACATACAAATGTCTAAAGACGAAAAACATCCGAAATGGATGCTCTTGAAAGATCTAGTAGAGATAGCCCTCAACCAAAAACTCGCAGAAGAAGAAACATTAGATAAAAAATTTGATATCTCTCTGCAAGAATGCATTAAGCTTTTTGAACAGATCAATTAGATACTGCGTCTTCATGGCCCCTCTCTCCTTGATGGGGTCATGTTAAAAAGGGAACCGCGATAGATTGGTTAGAACCTATCGCGGCTATCTAGAAGAGTAGTAATGAAGCAGTGAATTTCTATGCTAATAACTTTTTCTCAAGATCATCAACTCGAGCGACGAGCTTTTGTATAGCATGCAGCAAAATTGACTGCAATACATGGTATTTAACCGTTTCAGGGATCCCCTCTTCATCTTTAACAACAAGCCGAGGCATAACTTCTTCAACTTCTTCTGCTATGAGTCCATATTGCCTGTTGCCAGGATGTTTTTTGTATTCGAATGTTACCGGACGAAGCTTCATCAAATCATCGCTCTCTGTGTCCATGTCTTGGATGTTTTGCTTATATCTTCTAGAAGATGATGCAGTTCCTAATTGGTGTGCCGAATCAATAAGAACTGGTATGGCATCTGCAACACCTGTAGTGATTCCTCTTGTTCCCGCAAGAAAACACTTGTTTTGCTGGGCCGCTCCAGCTCCATGAGTACCTACACGTATTGTATTATTCTCTGCAGTCAATCCTTTATGGCCAATTGCTATATTGTTAGAGTCACCTAGTGTGTATTCCTCTCCACCCTTCCATCCGATTCCTATATTGTCACTTCCAGTTGTAACATGATCGAGTGCAGCAGTTCCAAGTGCTGTATTCTGGTCTCCTGTAGTAACTCTAAAATTGGCACCATTTCCAAATCCAGCATTAGCAAATCCAGTATTGCAATCTGCAAGTGAGCCTTGACCACATCCAGTATTATTGGACCCTGTTGTTAAATCATCAAGAACCCCCTCACCAAATCCGGTGTTAGTTATTCCCGTTGTTGTAAAATTTCCAGCACGCTCTCCCACAAAAGTGCTTTCAGTTCCGCCGTAATTGTGCATAAATCTTATGCCGCCAGTTCCTCCCGCACCACCAAGATAAATAACACCAGTTGTTCCTGCTGCATTCGTGTTTGGCCAATGAATTGTTTCATTAAGATTAATTGTGCCAGCAGGAGCTTCATTTAAATTTTCACCAGCATTTATAAGCCCACCTGCTGTTACATCAATCGTTACGGTTGAGCCAGCCCCAGAGGTGCTGCAATTTGTTCCTCCGGCCACGGTCAGAACGTTCAGTGCCGCTACTGCCGTCCCTGCGTCTGTGTCATAACTTGTTGCTACAGAAGCATCTGCGTCTATTGTAAGCGTGGCAGCAGCTCCTGTGGTATCTATGCCGGTACCCCCAAGAACGTTTAAAATATTAACCGTCGCTTTTGCATTCCCCGTGTCTGCGTTGTAAGTTGTGGCCACGTCTCCATCTGCATACACCGTAACTGTATTTCCAGATCCACTCGTCAGCGTTCCTGTACCAGATAATATATTGAGAACGCCTGCTAAAGGGATTGCAGTGCCAGAATCGGTTGGAAATGAATCTGCACATAATCCAGAACCCAATGAAATCCATGTTGCTATACGAAGCTCCAAACTTGCCAATATCCAGAGCTCCTGTGGCGAAGAGGTCGTATTAAACCAAAAATCACCAATGATAACGTTTTTACTGTCATCTGTTGTAGGATTTCGATCATATTCTTTTATATTTGGCGGTGAACCGGCATTAACTCCCATATATGCCAATGGATTTGTACCGTTTAACCTCCAATCACGTACTGCCATTACTTATCCTATTTAAGTTATAAAACTCCTTAATCTAATGCCTCCAATGCTAAACGCGATTCTTCATCACGATCTGCACGATCCTTGTAATCTTGATGCGCAAGCACAAGAGCCGCAAACTCTGCCTCATCTGTTGGTATTGGCTCAACTCCATCCGCTATCAATACCGGCTCCCACTTTTTTTTCATTCGCTTAAAACAATTATTATATTTATCCATTAGTACATCTGTATAACTATCATCATATGCCCACTGCAAGCGAGCAATCATATCGCTATCAAAAATTATCGACGATATACATTCTTTAATAACATTTTTTTGTACTTCTGTGAGTGCGTTATCAATATCATCAGTGGTAAATGACATTGTTCCTCCTTCAACAAATTAAATAACCTGCAAAATAGCTAATAAATGTTGCATTTCCAAGACCTTGCACAGTCACACCCCCTGCTCCATCTGCCATAAACTGAGGATAGGCAACATCGCTGGCATCCATATCTGCAATGGTCACACACTGTATCTCAAAATCTCCCGTCTTGGTTCCGCGCTTGATCACATTGCCGTATCTTCTGTTGCTTGTATTTATATAGCATGTGCATTGTGTAGGGGTTCCAGCAGTACTTCTGATACTTGCAACGAAAAAATATCGACCACTGATGGGCGCGGTGAATTGGCCAGTTCCAGTATCGTAATCTGAAGTTTGATCAAACACCTGTGTTTCGCATATATATGAGAAAATTGTTCCGTCTCCGGTCACCGCACCTGTAGAAATTGTCATATAAGCAAGAAATGCTGGCTGCAAAGGCTTTAAAGTTATTCCGTCAGTATCTGAAATTGTTGTAGGTGTTGTTGCAAGAGCCGCATTCGGTGAAATTTTATATTTATCTGAGTCGCTATTGTCTATTCCGGTCGACCACGTTGTCTGGCCTGTAACGATATACGACACTTGTGGATCAGCGACATTAGCACCTCCAACAGTTAAATCAAGACGAGCGGCTGACGTAGCAGCTCCAGTGTTATCCGTATTGGAAACCGTTAGAATGCGAGTCTGGCTTGCTGTGGAACTTGTAAATGTAAAATCTGCAGTCAATGATGTATCAAATGCTGGATCAGACGCAGTAACTCCAGTAAGCAATTCTCCCGTAGAACCAACTGCCAAGGATGTAATAGTAGAAGCACCATTCCCAACCAAAACACCATTGTCCAATAAAGTAACAGCGTCGGTTCCACCCTCCGCAATCACTATTGGAATATTAGAATTTATTGCATTTTTAGTAGCCATATTGTTTTCCTAACAAATAAGAGAGCCACTAAACGTAGTTAATTCATCTGACCCGCTTGTTCCCTCAAGATCTAGCGTATTACCAGCTTCTCCCGTAACTCTTACTGTAAGTGTTGCCGTATCGGAGGCATCCATATCCGCAAAAACAGAAATTTCATGGGCAATATCTTGAGCAGATCCAGCTCTATTCTGAAAGGTTCTATATGTCGCATTGCTAGTCACTATCTGAACTTGTATAAGGGCTGCCGTTGCACAGTCAGACAAATATGCTCTACCTTGAAGTGCGTACCGACCTGTCACGGGCGCGGTGAAAATGCCTGTTCCATTGGCATAGTCGCTATTCTGATCAAATATCACAGAGTTGCAAATAACTGTATATGTCGCTCCATTACCTGTTACATCTGCAACTTGCGTACTTCTAATAGCCAAAAAAGCTGGTTGTAGCGGCATCGTAACTTCGCCTGCTGTTGTCGCCACGAAAACATCCGTGGTTCCAAGAGCCGCACTTGCTGAAAGCTTATACTTATCTGAATCACTATTATCTATACCAGCTGACCACGTTGTCTGGCCCGTGACGATATACGACGTCTGAGGATCAGCAACGTTTGCACCTCCAACAGTTAAATCAAGACGTGCAGCTGACGTAGCAGCTCCAGTATTATCCGTATTTGAAACTGTTAGAATTCGAGTTTGACTTGCTGTGGAACTTGTAAATGTAAAGTCTCCAGTCGCTGATGTACCAAATGCTGGATCTGCCGCACTAGCTCCAACAAGCAATTCTCCCGTAGAACCTACTGCAAGTGGAGTGATTGCAGCTGTACCACTGCCAACCAACACGCCATTATCCAACAGCGTTGCATTTCCAGTGCCGCCCTTAGAAACTTCTATAGGAATATTGCTATTAATTGCATTTTTTGTAGCCACTAAACACTTCCTCTTTTTTTAAGTCCCTCACATTTTACATGGCACTTTGGACATAAAACAACAAGGTTATCTATATCATATGCTAAAGAAGCGTCATCTCTTATAGGAACTATATGATGCACGTGAAGTCTTTTTTTTGACCCACAATCAAAACAGCAAAATTTGTCACGCTCAAGAACTTTTTTTCTTATTCGCTGAAATCGCTTGTTTTTTCCAATCAAAGATCTATCTCGCCATTTACCATCAACAAAGTATGGATGATCTTTTCCCTTCTTGAACCAAGAAGGATTATTGGTTGGTTTTCCTTTTTTTACGTAGCTTCCACGGCGACATTCCTTGCATCGATATCTATATCCACTGCTACAACTAGTACACCTTTCAAACTCATTGAGACATTTTAACGTGTAACATTTTTTACAGTATTGAACATGTGGTAATGTGAGCGGCTTTTTTCTAATTTCTCTTCTGTCTAACATTGCAGCTCCTAAGTGATGCTAAGATTACCCTTGCTCGACAAAACTCCCCATCCGTTATTTACCACAGTGCAAATTAATTCGATAGCGTCGTGGTCATCTGTTGAGTCGATTGAGCCACCTACACCTGTAGTAGTAACAGAACTTTCGTCCCATCTTATATATTGAGATGCGTTCTGGGCAATTTTAAATCCGCCGGCACCAAGTCCAATAATGCGTATAGTACTACCCACTGCAGCAGTTGATGGAAGAGTTAAAGTTACAAGAGCAGCATTATTTGCAAT
>Ga0209977_10000054_pt1 | contig 39301 bp, 69 predicted proteins | sample SumtaG_2_FD_183113 | JGI IMG/M metagenome (GOLD analysis project Ga0209977, IMG submission 183113) | Deep subsurface microbial communities from Indian Ocean to uncover new lineages of life (NeLLi) - Sumatra_00607 metaG (SPAdes) (version 2) | ecosystem: Environmental > Aquatic > Marine > Oceanic...
TTTTAAAGATGGTTGCTTAATCCTCATCCTTGTGAAAGAAACCCTAAATGTAAACATTACTTATTTAATTGCTAGGAGGTTGATATGACTTATAAAGATGTAATGAAAAGAATAAATTATGCCGCCGTCCTTCTCATAAACCAAGTTGAGGATGCTGAAGGCAATAAGGGAAAGGGTAAAAAAGCTTGGGAAAGTTTTTGGAAGAGGTTTGAAGAAATCAAAGCAGGCAACTACACCCTTAAAGAGTTAGTAGAAATAGCAGAGAAGGCTAAAGATACTCGGTTAGCAGTAGTAGATAAAGACCAGAGTTTGCCCGAAAATCCAAACAATGAACTTTCTCGTTATGATGATGCAGTAATAGGCTATGGGGTATATGATACAGCTCAACAAGATATGTTCAATGCTGGCTGGATAAAGGAAAGTAAATGATATGGTGAATGGAATAAAAGTTTATAAAACAACTAAAGAGGCTCTGTGTAATCCTCGTCTTTTTGATAGTTTGTGTCAATGTCAATGCGGAGCTATTTGGTGGCTTAATAGTTCTCAAAACTGTCCAGTCTGTGGTAATAGTAGGTACAATCTATTAGGGGAGGGTGAAACGGGGGATACTGGGGGGCAGAGAGAATGAGTAAGGAAAGTAAATAGACTATATTCTAAAGGAGGTGAAGGATGAAAAGTATAACTATAGAAAGCTGTTCTCAATGTCCGCATTATAGGAAACTGTCTGATAGAGAAATGGAAATTCATTGGTGTAGAAAACTAAATAAACGATTAGAATGGGGTGGGTCTATATTTAGGATGTTTGAGATACCAAAAGAATGTCCATTAGTAGAAGCGACTTTTAAGACAGGTAAAGGAAAGTAAATGAAAAAGCTAACCATAGTGCAGCAAAAGCACAAATTATTGCCCGTCTGTTTTGGGAGCATATAATAAAAAAATACAATTTATCATTTGATAGTGGTCATTTCATCAAAGGTAATAGTATTTACAAACGAGAACTTAATTAAGAGAGAGTATAATGACAATATCACAAGAGATGGCAAGGAAGATAAGGAAGTTATATCCTAACGATTGTAAGATTGTTAAGATAAAAATGCTCTATGGGAGAGAAGTCGGAAAGTATATAAGGGAGATAGAAGAAGCCCATAATAAAACGGCAAAAAGTAAATTGCATTTTCCGTAGGAGGTTAATATGGGAAAACTAATAACAGCTTTAATACTAATCTTAATCCTATCTACTACACCAGTCAGTGCTCAAGGAACATTTGTTACGACCTATACAAATGATGGGTTTGCTGGTAACTGGGCTTCCAACAGATTTATCAGACAGTCCAGTTCCGCTATCGGTGAGTTTAACCAAGAGAAAGGAATTATACATACCCAGTATGTTATAAGCGGTTCAGCAGAGGACGAGATAAACCAAGCTATAGATGACCTTGAGGGTATAGGTGGGATAGTAGAATTAAGCAAGGGTGAGTTCCCGATAACTGCCTCTGGTGTGCATTACATTAAGTTACATCAAAGTAATGTAATCCTAGAAGGACAGGGACAAGATACTATCCTTTACGGAATGAGCGGTGGCAACAATGTAATCGTAGAACTCCTTGCACTTGAAGGAGAGCAGGTTGAGAATGTAGGTATAAGAAACCTTGTAATTACTGGTGCTCCTGATAGTTATGTTTGCGGACTGGGGATAGGGACACTAGATATTACGGGAACTCTTACCAATGCTTTCGCTGAAGACTTGTGGATACACGACGTCGCCTGGCATCCAGATGTAGGTGGCGGCAAGGGTATCACGATGGGTTCTTTCGAAGTAGGAAGTGTTGATGGCGTATGTCTAAATAGAATTAAGGTCTGGGACTGCGATTTCTATGGAATAGATACCTCACATAATTACGTCACCGGAGGAATTAGGAATCTAGAGATTGAGAATACTTGCATACTTCGCTCTAACCAGCACAATCTATATATCTTAGGTGTTGATGGGGTTCGTATAAATAACGTAACAACAAATGACTCAGTTAACAGAAACGGGGCCGTATTCAACTTCTGTAATGATGTCCGTATAAGAAGATTACGGTCTACGGGTAATGGAGCAAGAGGTTTCTTGGCGGGGCAGTCCAGTAATCTAAATATAAGATACTCACTTTTTAAAGACAACGAAAGTAGCGGAGCAGACATAGACGACTGCACCGGTTATATTTATTTATTCAGGTCAAGAGTTATAGGGAATGAAGTAGGGATGGATGTGGATAATAGTATTGTCAGATTGAGATGGACTGTCGTCAGGAACAATGAGCTTGATTACAGGGTCATAAACGGGGGGGAAATATATTGAAGAAAGAGACGGGGATAATAATGTCCGGCAACCACCCCCAGCTCATAATTGATTTGCTTAAAACGATGACTAGGCGGACTTACGGGCTTGAGATGGTAAACCAATTCCCTGATGATTGGCGTTTTATACGAATGGAAGGGGATTTAGCAGTCTTCCTTCTACTTAAAAAGCATTTTGGCAAAATAGTTCCGGCTCGTAGTAGCTCAAAGATAATCAGGGGAGAAAAACCTAACCTAGAATTTCTTTTCAAATGCCCCTATGGTCAAGTAGGCGGTAGGCTCATAATAAAAGAGACTTGGGCAACTGAATATCAATATGACCATCTGAAATCTAGTGAGATACCACAGACTGCACGAATATATTATCTATGTGATGATTTAAGAGGATTTGCTTTTGTTGGCAGGAAGAGGTCAGCCCGCTTTATGTGCCATTGGATGAGTAGAGCTAGACCTGAGATTACTGGGCTTAGAGCCGAGAGATTGCAGGAGATAAAAGTGAATGATGCTATTCAGGAAGGTATTGTTCAAAGTCTTCAAGAACCACAACGCCCAAGAGAATTATTTAGGAGTTTTTGGGACTTCCTCAATGCCAAGTGTGGTTATTCTTGGGAAATGAACTCTTATGTGTGGGTGATAGGTTTTAAGGTGATAAAATGAACAGAACATCAATAGAATGGGCTAGGAACCAAGATGGCACTCCAGGCCTTACTTCTAACCCGGTGCGCGGGGAATGCCCGGTCGGTTGTTCATACTGCTATGTCAAATCCTTCAGACAAAGATATGGATGGCACAAGGATATACGTCTTTACCCTGAAGAATTGAACAGAATAGTCTGTAGAAAGAAACCAGCAGGGATATTTCTCGGCTCCACGATAGAGCTATTTCACGACAAAACAATCCAGTATATGCCTTGTATTATGGACTGTATAAAAGCAAGCCCCCAGCATCGATTCTATCTCCTTACAAAGTGTCCCCAGAATCTTCCGAAAGAGTTCCCTGAGAATTGTTGGGTGGGGGTTAGTGTTACAAGTAACCAGATGTACCGAGAAGCTATAGTTGCATTGTCTATAATAAAAGCTAGGGTTAAATATCTTTCCTTTGAGCCTTTACTTGAATATATACCCCTCGCCATCTTTAATAGCTTTATAGATTGGATAATCATCGGTGCTATGACAGGGACGAAAGCCGACCTTTTACCATTCCATCATAAGACAGGGCTAATTATGGTCAAACTCAGTAGCAATAGGTGGTCATTACAGCCTCAAATAGAGTGGATACAGGAGATTGTCCAGGCTGCTGATAAGGCTGGTATTTCTGTGTTCCTTAAAAACAATTTAATGCCCTTAACGAAGCCTGTGTATGAACTTGCTGGCTGTATAGATAATTTCTTTATAGGTGGCGATGGAATTACACCAATACTAAGGCAGGAAATGCCCATTGACAATTAAGTATCTTGTCGGAGAAGAATAGTGGCTAGACCGCACAAGCAGACAGTAGATTACTTCCCCCACGATACTGATGCCAGTGAGGGTAAAACATTGACTATCATTCAGGCTAAGTATGGTAATGATGGTTACGCTCTCTGGTTTAAATTGCTACAATTACTCGGCAAATCATCAGGACACTATTTTGATTTCAACAACCCCGCTGACTGGGAGTTTCTGTTAGCAAAAACCCATCAAAAAAGTACAGAATCACTTAAGGCTATTCTGGAAACCCTTGTTTTACTAGGTGCCATCGATGCCGAACTCTATAAAAACGGCATTATATGGTGTCAAAAGTTCGTTAATGGGATATCAGATGCCTATGAACGCACAATTAATGGCGCACCAAAAAGACCTGATTTGCCAGTTAATGTAGAGAATGAGGGAGTTTCTGTTAGCAATAACTCCGAAAAGACTACAAAAACACCACAAACTAAACTAAAGGAAACTAAACTAAATAATATAAAACCTGAATGGATTGATAAAAACACTTGGTTAGACTGGTTAGAAATGAGGAAAAAAAAGAGAATACCGAATACAGAAAGAGCTTTATATTTGGCGATTAAAACACTTGAAAGATTAAGAAAAGAAGGGAATGATCCTAAAGAAGTTCTTGAACAATCTATTATGAGAGGATATTCAGGTCTCTTCCCGGTGAAAGGAGATTTTAGTGGCAAAGAAATACCTAAGGGATTTACCAAGCTCGGCTGAAGAACGGGAACACTTGCGGATTGGACTTGGTTTAAGCGATATAAATAATACCTTTGAAAGTTTTAAGCCAATAGCCGGAGCGAGGCAATCATTGGCGCTATTCAAGGAGATTTCAAGTAATCCGGCTTGGCGCATGCTGGCTTGTTATGGATCCCCCGGAAATGGCAAGACACACCTATGTGAGGCCTTAGCAATAGATTTATGGAGACAGGGCATTTTTACCCGAGTTGTTGCTTGGGCACAAGTAATCAGGCGGTTTAAGGGTTCGTTCGACAAACAACTTGGTGAACTGCCTTACCACATGGTGTTTGATAGGTTCTTAAAAATGGAACGCCTGATATTAGATGATGTCGGCACGGGCACAAGCGGATCAGCTTGGGAATGGGCGGAACTTGAGGAGATTGTCAGATATAGATACCACGAAAATAAGTTTACAGTGATTACTTCTAACCTTGATTCACTACCAGCGCGGGTCGTATCAAGGTTCAATGATAATACCAGAGCGCGGATAATAAAGAATGAGGCACCGGATTACAGACCAAAGAAAGGAGGGGGAATATGAATATAGTTATAGTGATAATCTGTATCGGTAGTGTTATCGCTAACGTAGGTTTAGTAGCAATAGTAGCTAAACTCTATACAGAATATTGGAAGGATATTACTATCAAGCGTAGATATGAAAGCAAGTCCAAATAAAGTTAAAGAATGCTATGGATAAAAGGAGGGGGGGATGAAACTAATAAGGGGTTTTGGCTTAATAAGCTGGTTATTAGGCTTTGGTACTGGAATGGCAATAGCGTTTCTTTTTTTAGCATAACCCGACATAACCAACATTGTGCGAACTGAAATGAAAGAAGCAGAGATATTAAAACTAGAGGCGTTATCATATTGGCGGTTTGAACGCAACCATATAATTGGTGCTATTGAATGTCAGGATGCTGATGTTAAGACGATGACTAGAGCAAAGATGCTTACAGAGACGGAAGTAAAAGTTAGTATTACTGATATACAACGTGAGGTTAGCACCAAGCATTACAAGCACCGGCAAATGAGATTAGATAATCTGCCATCTGGACAGTATTATTCTGCTATTGGTCATTGCTCTGTTCACTATTTCTACTTTTTAGTACCCCTGAGATTAAAAGATAAAGCACTTGAAATATGTAAAGAGAGATACCCCTATGCAGGCTTGCTTGTCTTGGATGGTGAAGTAAAAGACCTTTATTACGATAGGTGCATAAAAAGCATTAAACTCGCTAAGAGGCTAAAAAGAGATAGAGCTACCGAAACTGAGATTATCCATCTTGGCCGTGGTGCTGTAAATACGGCTCTAAGGTATGGTAATAAAATATTAGCCCTTAATAGTAAGAACAAGGAGGAATAAAATGGAAGGAATTATGAAAACAAGCGGATATTCAGAGAACGACAAGGAGATTAGTGTTAAGCTAGACCCGCAGGAAACAGAAGGTGAAGGCGTAGTTTGTAGCGGATGTAATTTGGCATTTATCGTTATGGCGATAGACCCGAAAACACATTTAGTTCGTGCCATACCGCTTACCGGAACGGTGGACTATTTTTGTCCAGCCTGCGGGAAAAATCTAAAGTATGATATTGCTGAAATGTTAAAAGCAGGTTAAGGAGGAGTTATGAAAGAAGAAGAGGCGAGAAAATTAGCTGAAAAACATTGGCAATATAACAGAGAATTATTAAGTTTATCAGGTCATACTCCAACGGCACTAGAGCGGTTTCTTTTCATTGAAGCTATGGTGCATATGAATAAACATAATGAGGAGGACTCCAATGACTAAAGATAGATTACTAGATAAGATAAAGCGGTTTTTCTTGCCACATAAACGTATTGTGACTTGGAAAGAAGTTAGAGAGAATATAATTAAATCAATAGGTGCAGAGAAAAAGAGACGAGAAGAAGAGATTAAAGAACTACTCAAACTCCGAGACCAGCAATGGATAGAGGAGATAGAGACAGAAATGTTCGTTATAGAAGGGACTCTATCGGGGGAAAAGGCTTTAAGACTATATGACAGATACATTAACCCTAGGGGTAACTACCGTAAATGGCAAGAACTTAAAAAGAGAATGGAGGCTAAAGATGCTTAAGGAAATAAAGAAGATAGCAGAAAAATACCATTATGAAACTATGGGGACGCAACAGGTGAAAGAACTTGAAGTTGACATCCTCGCCCTCTTCCCAAAGGGGGATGAGGAAGGATTGCTGACACCCGAAGAGACTGTTGAGATTTTTGATGATTACAATGGAGGCGATTTAACGGGTGAACTAGCCGAAGATTTGTTCAGGCGTATTAGGGAAATAATCAAAGCCCAAAAGCTCCTATGCGAACAAAGGGGGGAGAAGTTTGACCCTGATTGGCTTAAAACAAAAGAGGACTATGAAGAATAAATTAGAAACATAGTAAAAGAATATACAGAACTTATGAAGGGGATGGTAGAGATAACACCAGAGGAAGCAAGTTGGATTATCGGAAAATTCCCTGCAAGCAGACATCCTGATTGTCATTGTATCGCCTGTTTCCTTGAACAAGATATGATAGCCAAACTAAAACCAATAGCAGATAGAGATGATAACAGAAAAGCAGTTTAGCGAACAAGTTGAGGATTTACTAAAAACTTTTCATTGGCGTTGGTGTCATTTTAGACCAGCTAGAACTATGAAGGGTTGGCGAACATCTTTGTCTGGTGATAAGGGATTTCCCGATTACATAGCCGCCAGACCCCCTAGATTGCTGATATTTGAATTAAAGAGTGATAAGGGGCGGCTGAGTTCTGAACAGAAAGAGTGGCTTTATATTTTACAACAGCTACCGGCACCTGTAGAATGTTATTTATTTAGGCCTAGTGATTTTGAAACTATCGTGGAGATTTTGAGGTGAAACCTTATTATCAAGACCATCATATAACACTCTATAATAAAGACTGCCACAGTATGGCTGAATTGAAGGATGGGTCGGTTCAGTGCGTTGTAACTTCACCGCCCTACTGGGGACTCCGTAAATACGCTGGCATACCGGATATTATCTTCGGGGATAATAATTGTGAGCATCTATTTAACCAACCTACTATCGCCATTCAGGGTAATAATTCAATGATACGTGGTGCCAGTGAAACGTGCAGTGGTAATTTTGCCATCCCGAGGTTCAAAGATACTGATATGAAGCAACGCCGTGAAGTAGTGGGTAATACCTGCTTTATCTGTGGTGCTTGGAAAGGACAATTCGGGCTAGAACCCACACTCGAACTCTACATAGAACACACAATAGAATTCTTGAGAGAGATTAGACGAGTCCTGAGAAAAGATGGGGTTGTGTTCTGGAATATAGGGGATAGTTACTACGGGCAGCCTGCTGGTAATACTGGTAAATGCGATAATGCTTGGCAAAGACCTAGCCGGACTGCTGCTTGGAAAGCTAAAAAACCAAAAGGCGGTAGTAAAATCCTCAAACCCAAAGATTTATGTTTAATACCATTCAGGGTAGCCATCGCGGCTCAAGAAGATAGTTGGTGGGTGCGTTCAGTAATCATCTGGAGTAAACCTAACCCTATGCCCGAAAGTGTAACCGATAGACCAACAAATTCCCACGAATATGTTTTAATGCTGACGAAATCATCTAAATATTACTGGGATGCGGATGCGGTGAGGGAAAAGCAATTACCACAAAGCATTGATAGAATGACACGCAGTCATCTGACTGATTATGACCCCAACTATCCAACGCAGGGGCCACAAAATCTACATTACGGGGAGAAATTGAGCAAAGAAGAGGCTGGTACTATGCCAGGTCGCAACATCCGTGATGTATGGGAGTTCCCAACCCAACCCTACCCCGAAGCACATTTCGCAGTCTTCCCTGAAAAACTACCTGAATTATGTATTAAGGCAGCTACGCCGGAAGATTGTTGTAGTAAGTGTGGGGCACCGTGGGAGAGGGTAAGGGAACCAACTGAGGAGTATAAAAAAGCCCTTGAAAGGTTACGTAAAGTTAAAGATAGATTTCCACGCCCTGCAGGGGATTGGCACTCTCAGCACGCAAAGGATGATAACTATGTGGCTGATTATATGACTAAAGGCTGGCAACCTACCTGTAAATGTAATGCCGGGAAATCATAATCTATAGTTCTGGACCCGTTTGCAGGAAGTGGAACGACCTTATGGGTAGCTAAGAAACTAGGTAGAAAAGCTATAGGCTATGAATTATCAGAAGATTATTGTCGTTTAATAGTAGAACGTAATATGCAGCAATCTTTATTATGATTGACAGAACTTCCTGGCCGATATGGGAGTGCATCCCTGGAGAAAGTCTGGTAAAGCTGATTCAATATCAATGGAATAATTACGGCCAGAAACTGGATCTGATGCTTTGTAAAGAAAAGTCTTTTAAGGATGAAGATTTTGACCGCTTGATGCGACAGAAGCCACATGGAGTAAGGTGTGGATGACTTCTTTTCCCCGCCCGGGATACACTTCACCCGCCGGACAATCTTATGGTTACTTCATAATCTCAGAGAATTAAGAGAGGGTAACTGGCCTTCTGAAATGTCGAATTACATAGACCTTCCCATAGGTAAAGGTTCGGGAAAATCCCCCTTTGAAACACCTCTTGGATATGCTATAGAGATTGAACAGCGTCTTGAGGAATGCAGGATAGATGGTCTTATCTTACTGGCGATTGAGTGCTGGGAGCTTACTGAAGCCTCTCTATCTAGCTATTTTAATTTTCCAATCTGGGATATAAGGAAGAGATGGAAGAACGCACTCAATTATATATCAAGCGGCCTCAATCGAAGATGGTTTGGTGAAGGATGTATTACTTACAAAGAATGGGAAAATGGGAAGAGGTGGAATAAAAAGAAGAAGGAATACTACTGGAAGAAAGGTAGGAAATGAGAAAGTTTGAATTAGAAGCAATAACAGGGAATGTTTTGGTGAATAGTTACCCTGGTGCTTTTGCGACTGAAGTAGACAGGGTTATTAGGCAAACTATTAGTGGTTCTATACTACATCTATATTCAGGGAGTAGCTTTATTGGTGAAGTGCGAGTAGATATAGACCACCCCAATGCCACCCTTAATTGTGATGTTGAAGCCTTTATTAAAGACGATAATAGATTGTGGGATTTTGTTATTCTTGACCCACCCTATCAAATAACTAGAACTGATGCCAAGCTAAATGGCTATGGAATAAAAGGTGCGATATCAGCGAATGTAGAAAGAAGGCGACTTATTAAGGAGTATCTGCAAAAGCACACCGAGAATGTCTTGTGGTTAGACCAATGCGCTCCAATGATAAAAGGATTTCGCCGACAGAAGCTATGGCTAGTATTGCCTGGGGCGTTTAAGAATGTCCGTATATTATCCTGGCTAAAAAGGGAAATGAAACCATTATTTTAGGATAATGAAGTAGAGGGTGATATAGAACTTCTCTAAACCTAAGTGCCACTTTATCTACAACCAGGTGTTAGCTATGTAATAAAGTATTTTAAGAAGATTTTAGCTTAAAGGTTGACAAAATGCCCATTATATGCTTATGATATAATCAGCGAAAAGCTATGAAGGAGGCACCGTGTCGGTGCTTTTTTATTTGGAGGGAATTATGAAAGTCAAATTATATTCAAACCCTGAAGGGACTGGGTGGCTTGGGTGGATGGAGAATTGCAAGGGCGAAGCTGTGGGATTTATCAAGCTGGATGGTACAATCATCTTTGAGTGGTAGCAATGCGAAATACCAATATGCCCAGATTTCAACAATGCACTGTAAAAGGCTGCGGCAAAGCATCAAAGAGAAAAAGAAGAACGGTAACAGGTGCTATATATGGATGCCGTAATCACGGTGAGTTCTTTGTTGTAAGTAAAGAAATGAGCCGGCAACTGCCCGATAATCCCAATCAGAAAGTAGGGAGGTGATGCCCTGTGAACGATGCTACCCGTATCATTCCAACCATTGAGCACCAACTGGGGGATTACCGAGCCAGTCTAAATAACGAGCAAGTAGAATATATATAGTTACGGTGGCGGAATAGGTAGAATGGGGAATATGGCACGAATGGCACTTTTAAAACCATTTTGTTAGTGTCACCAATATGGTTAGCTATAAAAATGGGAATGGCATTCCCATATCTAGGGTGCAAATCCCTAGCCGTAACTAAAGGATAAATAATGTCAGAGAAGCCAATTTATACAGAGAATGGCTGCCAGTATTATAATGATTGTTTCACCTGTCCTTTTCCTGACTGCGGGCTTATAACTATGAAATCTAAAAAGATTAGAGACAATAAGATATTAAAGTTCTTTAAAGAGGGAAAGAATACAAGCATAATAGCACAAATGTTTGGTGTCTCTATTAGGACAGTTGAGAGAGCATTAAAGGAGTAATATGAAAGAGTGTCCAATCTGCGGTAAAGTTGTCTACCCCGGGATAGCCCAGAAGGTCCATATAGATTGCCTATCTAAAATGACGACAGAGCAGTATTTTGATTATCTTGAGACGAAAAATGGAAAAGCCAGGAGCTGTCGTATATAAGAGTAAAAAGGAACAAGATAAGATTGATGAAGGATTGGATAAGAAACTTCCCAAGCCTAAGATATTGAAAGACGGCACACGGCGGTGGACTTTTAATTAAGGAGATAAAATGCCTCTAGGTCATTACTGCCTTAAATGTATGAAGTTTGTCTCTATAGAATGGGGTTCGTTTATCCACCCACATCTAGGAGAGAAACGTTGTTATTTATGCCGTAAATGCGGGAAGCCAGTATATGTAAAGGAACAGGAATTATGCCTCTAATGGATTTAAGGTTCTTCTGCCACATTGAGTACATTTATACTGTTGCTTTGTATCGCCGGCTTTGTTGATTTTAGGTCTCCCTGCCTTTGACATTTTACTTCTACATTCAGGACACTTCATAGTTTACCCCTCTTCCTGAGCATTTCCCTGACTTTCCTTTTGGCATCTTCTGCCATCTTCTTGAGTGTCTCTTCATCTGGGATTTTCAATCTATCGTTCATTTAACCTCCGCTTCGGCTAGGGCTTGCTCAAAGTGTTTCGCAACATCCCTTAAGGCTTGATTATAACCATCAATATAATACCCTCTATCATTTATCCATTTCTTCGGTATATCACCACCAGTATAAGCAGCTTCGGCTAATATACTTTTAGGTTCAGGCAAGTTTTTACAAGCCCCATATAACTTTGGGGCTGCCTTGTGTTTGGGGCAATAAACTATAGTGTATTTAGGATTTTGTCCGGCCCCAATGATGATATGGCAACTGCATTCTCCTTTTGTATATTCCATTACTTCCTCCTTAATAGTCTAGTTAAAAGTCCAGGCTTGTATCTCTGTAAAAGATAGGTGTCAGTCTTACGGATAGCTCCTATTGCTACCAACCTTCTATCTGTCTGGTTTATTGATTTCTTGTGGTCTAGTTGTTTCTCTAGGTCCCTATCCATTATTCACCTCCTCTCTTTATTCCTCTTTAGTGTCCACAAGGTGAAGAGATTCTGCTTCTTCTTCGGTAAGGACTATCTCTTCAGTTTCATCCATAAGGCCTTCATTTATAGCATAGGGGCTGATACCTTTGAGATTACAGATTTCCTTCCAGAGACATTTATCTAGGGCTTCTCTTGCTGTAATGATAATCTTCAAGGGTTACCTCCCTTCCTTGATTTACCCTATATTACCATATCACATCACATCTTGTCAAGTAGGACTTTAGTACTGGATACTACGAATATTAAGGGACAATTATAGAGAGTATTCCCGCTCAACCGGACGCTTCCACTATTTATACCTGTTGTGACGGGAATGGGAACCAAAATACTCCCTAATAAGAACGTCACCAGATGGAAGTACAGCCATTTAAATAACAAAGTAACAGCAAGGGGCAATGATGCTAACACAAAAACAAGAGAGCTTTACATTAAATATATACAAAGGATTGAGTGAAAGGCAAGCCTACATAGAAGCCGGATACTCAACCAATCAATTGCCGGCAACGCTAGACAGGAATGCAAACAAGCTGGCTAACAATAACAAGATTCTAACTAGACTAGCGGAGTTAAACAAAGCCACTGAAGATAATTCAATCGCTCCCTAAATATGGTATTCTAGGCACGAAAAACACCCATTTTTGAGGATTTTATTTCAAAAGTGAAAAAGTAGGTATAAATGGTGAAGATGGAAAAGGGCAAAAACGGCAATGGTAAAAAAAGAGAACAGACTGCTGCTCGTATAATCAAGGCTCTCAAGGAGACAAATGGGCTTCTAACTATGGCAGCAGCTAAGTCGGGCATAGGCTATAGGACTGTATGTCGCTATGTTGCTGAGTTTCCCTCAGTTAAAGAAGCGGCTCAAGATGCCAAAGAAGCAATGCTGGACTTTACTGAATGCAAGTTGTTTCGTAAAATCAAATCTGGCGATAACACCTGCATTATCTTCTATCTAAAAACTCAAGGTAAAGCAAGGGGTTATATAGAAAAGCAGGAGATAGAACATAGTGGTAATATCGGAAGTGCCGAGAACTTATCAGATGACGAACTCGCCGCCATTATCCAAAGCAGACGCAGCCGAGGAGCTTCTAAGGAGACGGAAAGCTCGTAGGAACTTATTACCTTTCTGTCAATATACCTTTCCTGAGTATCAAACCCCTCCTCACCTTATAGCATTGTCGGATGCTCTAGAACGCATAGAGAGAGGTGAGTTAAAACGTCTGATTGTATTGATGCCACCGAGACACGGAAAAAGTGAAATCATCTCTTTGAGATTTCCATGTTGGTATCTGGCGAGACACCCTGAAGATTACATAGTTCAGGCGGGTTATGCTGAGTCTATTGCTCTAACACATTCCCGCCAGGCAAGGGATATTTTCATTTCTTTAGAGATGACAAGACTCTTTCCCGACATTCATTATAGACCTGAACGAGCTGGACAGGAGACAGTAGTACCGGAGAGACAAGCTGCCCACGAATGGGGAACCAAGCAAGGTGGGTCCTATTATGCTGTAGGCATCGGTGGCGGACTGACTGGTCGTGGTTTCAATATAGGTATTATAGATGACCCTGTTAAAGATGAGGAAGAGGCAGCCAGCGAGACTATTCGGGAGAAGAATTGGGACTGGTATCAGAAAGTATTCAGAACCAGAGCTGAACCAAATGCTGCTATCATCGTTGTGATGACCCGGTGGCATCAGGATGACCTTGTAGGTAGATTATTAAAGCAATCTCAAGAAGACCCAAAAGCAGACCAATGGGAAGTATTACACTTTCCTGCATTAAGTGAAGGAGAAGCCCTGTGGCCCGAGAGATATCCTGTAGATGTGCTGAGAGCCATCCAGTCGTCCATAGGGAGCAGGGCATTTGAATCTTTATATCAGGGCAATCCTACTATTGCAGAAGGGCAGATAATCAAACGAGAGTGGTGGAAGTATTATAGGGAACGACCTCAGTTTGAGAGGAAGTTACATAGCTGGGACACAGCTTTTAAAGATAAGACCCAAAATGATTATTCGGTCTGCACAGTGTGGGGTGAGGCTTGGAATGGCTACTATCTTCTTGACGTCTGGAGAGGTAAAGTAGAATTCCCTGAATTGAAGCGAGTAGCTATCTCATTATATGAAAGGGATTTCCCTGACGTTGTGATTGTAGAGGATAAGGCGAGTGGACAATCTCTTATCCAAGAATTACAGAGAAATACCAGGATACCTATTCTGCCAGTCAAGGTAGATGTAAACAAGGTAGCAAGGGCAAACTCAGCAACACCACTTATAGAAGCTGGTAAAGTCTATCTACCAGAAAGTGCTCGTTGGTTGTTTGACTATATAGAAGAATTATCGGCCTTCCCCAATGCGGAACACGATGATCAAGTAGACTCAACTACACAAGCTCTTTCTTTTATGAGGGGTGAACCCGAGCCAGAAGAAGCTGTAATAATCTATGATGCAATGGATGCTGTCAGGGAATTGGATTTCTAAAAAGGAATAGAGTATGGAAGATAAACAAGAAAGACGCCTAAGAGACCTTGCCCCTAGAGATGAGCTTGCCTTTCTCTTAAGAGAGGCGGCCGCCAGTGTTGAGGCTGACTTTGCTTTAGAAGATGAAGGCTGGATAAGTTTGGCTGGGCAGACAGGCGATGTTATCTCATCATCTGAGCGGATAGTGAACCTTAAACTCTCTAGGCTCTATGCTGTTAAATACCCTATGGGGAAACAATCTATCAGATTGTGGACTGATTATACCTTTGGTACTGGGATGGTCTGGAATACAAAAGATGAGAAAGCTAAAAAGGTGCTTGAGGCATTCTGGGGTTCAAAGGAAAACGAGAGTCTCCTGTCGGCTAGAGGGCAGCGGAAGTCGTCAGATAAACTTTTAATAGACGGGGAAGTATTTTTTGCCCTCTTTCTTGGTATGGGAGGGAAAGAGACAATAAGGTGGATTGACCCTTTAGAGATAACCGAGATAATAACAGACTCTGATGATGTTGAAAAGGTTATGTATTATAAACGGGTGTGGACTGATAGTCAGAACAAATCTCAAGAGGCTCATTACCGCAGCACAATAAATATGAATGGTGAACTTGCTAAAGATTCACAAGATAAAACTGTTCAAGTAAAAGACGGACCTATTGTTTATCTTTTAACCTATAACACTACAACACAGAGGGGCAACCCCTTGTTACTACCAGCTTTAATCTGGATGAAATATCACCATCGTCAACTGGCAAGCTATTTAGCCGTAGATTTAGCCCAGAGTAAGTTTGTTTTAAGGTCAAAGGTGAAAGGTGGACAGGCGGCCGTAGATGCTATAAAGGCAAAGACTCAAGATAAAGAAATAAATGCAGGTTCTACTCTACTTGAGAATATGGGTGTGGATACCAGTGCTTTCAAGATAGATGCCCGGGCAAAGAATGCCTACGATGGTGCACGTCTGATAAAACTTCAAGTCTGTGCTGCCGTAGGAATACCGGAGCAGTATTTTGGTGACCTTGCAACCGGCAACCTTGCTACCGCCAAGACAGTCGAACTCCCGATGATAAAGATGTTCCAGTCTTATCAGAGAGTATGGGCAGATACCTACCTTGATATAGACCAGATTGTGCTTCAGCATAATAATCTACCTGTCGACACTCACATAGACTTTGATTTCCCCCCGATAGCACCGAGAGACGTTCAGCTGGCAGCTCAGGCTTTGGTTTCTATTTTGCAGGTAATGCCCAATCTAGCCGATTCTCCAGAAGTTGAGCAGATAGCTCTCTTGACTCTGGGCGTCAATAATCCGAAGGAAGTCCTTGATGCACTCAAAAAAGTGGCGGAGAGTAACCCCGAAGTCGCTGCATTAAAAGCAATCAGGGAGATAAGGAGAGCTTTAATTAAAAAGGAGTAGGAAATGAAATGTGAAAAGTGTAATGGTTGGGGATTCATAGAACTAGAACACGGCTTAGTGATGGTTGAATGCAGAGAATGTAATGGGACTGGGGAGGTTGAGGAAACTGAGCAAGCCGTCATAGCCTGCGATGATAAAGATGAATCGTTAAGACCAGATATTCCTGAAGGAGAGATAAAAGTAGGAATAATCATGGGATCAGAAGAAGGACAAGATGACATTAGTAGCGGAACTGGACAGCCTGATAAGCCTACTGGAAGCACAGATACCAGCAAACCCGTCAAGCGAAAAAAACCAAAAGCTAAAAAGAAGTCTAGAAAGAGAACTCGCAAGGTACTTCCGTAAGTTAGAAGATGCCTTCCCCTTCGGTCGGCTTGGCAGGCTTTACAATAAGTATGTCCGCGAGAGTCTTGGTTCTGAGACTGGGGATATCCTTGACCCCATATTAAAGACCTTCAATAAGAAACTCAAAGCGGATATAGCCGGTTATCTCACCACAATCTACACATCCGGCAGCGCTGAAATGATAACTTGGGGAAAGACCAAGGCAGGAGTTCCGATTGCTTTTGAAGGACCGCCTGTTTCAGAGGCTATAAAGTGGGCTGAAAAACAGGGAGCCAGGCTTGTTACCCAGATGGATACTGAAACAAAGCGTAGGCTGGCTCAGGTTGTCAGTGATGGGATTAAAAACAAACGAGGCGTACCCGGGCTGGCAAGGGATATAAGAAACTCGTTCGACTCTATGACGAAATACCGTAGTGAACTTATATCAAGGACCGAAACGGCCAACGCTCTCTCTCAGGCTTCCCTTGATAGAATGAAGGATATGGGAATAGACGGGAAGGAATGGGTTACTGTTGGCGATGATAGAGTGAGTCCGGAGTGTCAAGGGAATGAAGCGGAGGGCGTGATACCCGTTAATCAGAACTTCAGTAGTGGGGTTATGGCGCCACCCCAACACCCTGCCTGTAGATGCACATTAGCCCCTGCGAGATTAAAGAAATAAGGAGGAACCTTAATGTTTGAAGCAAAGAACTGTAAGAATTTCAGTAGTGTTACTTTAGAAGTGTTTGATGGAAGATATTGCATTATCCGTCTTTGCACTACACCGAATTGTGTTGATAGAGATAACTGCTAGGCTATTTCTGCCTTAAATGTATGAAGTTTGTCTCTATAGAATGGGGTTCGTTTATCCACCCACATCTAGGAGAGAAACGTTGTTATTTATGCCGTAAATGCGGGAAGCCAGTATATGTAAAGGAACAGGAGGGCGAATATGCCGTATAAAGCATTAAGTGAATTACCAGATGCAGTTAAAAAGATGCCTAAACACGCACAGGAAATCTATATGAAGGCATTTAACTCCGCCTTTGAGCAGCACAAGGGAGAAAACGGTGCCGAACCTCGCTCCCACGCTATAGCTTGGTCAGCGGTCAAAAGGAAATATAAGCAGGTGGATGGCAGGTGGGTAGCCAAAGAATCTAAGGAGGCAGCTATGGTTAGTAAAGTAAAGGAAGCAGAACTGAGTGATGAAAATAAAAGAAATCTACTGCAAACAGCCTTGACTGATGAGTATAAATTGAAAGTACAGAGTCCCATTCCGAGTCATGTGTGGATTGATGATATATTCGAGGATTACCTGATTTATAGCATCGATGGGCAGCTATATAAGGCAAGCTACGAATTGGCAGAAGATGGCACGGCTACCTTCGGTGACCCTGAAAAGGTTGTTGCTCAGAAAATCTATAAACCGATGGAATCATTACAATCCACATATTCGGAGATTATCCAGGAAGCCGGTAGGCGTAATGCTACATTGGATTCTACTCGTATCAGGAAGATTCTAACACTATGCCAGGAGCTATTATCAGATGAAGAGCCGGATGAAAAGAAAACTAAGGAAGTATTAAAAGAAGCCGAATCCATATTGGCTTGGGTTAAAGAGCAGGCAGCTATGAAAACTGAGGATGGAGTAAAGTTCCCGGCTGCCGCCTATGCCTATGTCCCTGACGCCGAAAAATCTTCAACGTGGAAACTGAGACTATGGGAAGACCCGGATAAGAAAGTAACCCGCACTCAATTAGGTCGGGCTGCTGCTGCCTTGAGTCCCGGTGGGTTCAGGGGACAGAGGGTTCAAATACCCTCTGCTGATTTACCAGCTGTCAAAAGGAAGATAAGGGCTGAATACAGGAAACTGGATGTAGAGGATGAGGATATTCCGAGGTGGGTGAAGGAAGTTATGACTCGGGAACGGATACTAAACTTCACTCCACTTACAGAAGCAAAATATGAGAAGCGGAGGGCAACTGTAGTAGTCATCAAGCCTGGTTTCAATGCCGATGAATCGAGATATTATCCTGCCGAAATGCTGAAACGAGACTATAAGGTATTTGAGGGAATGAAGATGTATGCCGACCACCCAACAGCAACCGCAGAAAAGGAGTTATCCGAAAGGTCGATAAGGGACTGGGTTGCCACCCTGAAAGAAGTAATATGTGACGAGTCCGGAGTAGTTACTGGTGTTGCTGAGGTTCATTCCGAATGGCTGAATGAGATGTTAGCTTCACTGCGAGATAAGGAGATGCTTTCAGAAATGGGCATCTCTATCAATGCAGTTGGCAGCGCTTCCAAAGCTACCATAGACGGAAAGGAAACTCTGGTAATAGAGAAACTCGTAGCTTGCAGGTCGGTTGATTTTGTTACTGAACCTGGAGCCGGCGGGATTGTCACATTCTACGAATCGGATAGGAGATATGACATTGATTTGGTGGAACTATCAACACTAAAGGAGAAGCGTCCTGACTTAGTCAAATCCATAGAGACTGAGGTCAGGGCAGAAATAACTAGGGAGGTTAAAAAGGCTATGGGGAATGAAGAACTTATCAAGGAAAGGGACGAACAGATTGCGACTCTGACTAAAGAGCGTGATGACCTCAAGGAAGCCGCCGAGAAGGCAGAGAAGGATAAGGCAAAAGCCGAAGCACAAGCCACTATTAAAGAGGCTGTAGACAAGGCCGAGCTACCCGAGGCTGCCAAAGAGCGTCTTATTGAGAGGTTCAAGGATGCCGAGTCTGCTAATGGAATTGAAGAGGCGATAACGAACATGAAGGAATTTATCACCAAACTATCCGAGGCGGGAACGGTAAAGGGCATGGGGCCTACCCAGGCTTCTACCGAGAAGTCGAAGGAAGCCCTGAGGGAATCCTTCAAGAAGGCGAATCCAGGGTGGAACGAGGAACAACTAGAAACTGCCGTCTCTGGGCGCTAAGGAAAATAAATAGGAGGTAAAATAAAATGAGTCCACAAGGAGTATATCCAACAGCGGATGTCTGTGCTATAGGAGACCAGATTTCTTCTACTGGCGAAGGCAGACACATAACTTTATACGCCGAAAACTTGGAACATGGTAGTGTAGTTGACTATGTTACTAAAGGCTATCCTGTTTGGTTCGGCGAAGGTGCTGTCGGTGTGGCTTTTGACACGCAGGTAGCGGGGGAAAATCCCCTTATTGCGGTAGACACTGAGGGAATATGGTGTCAAGATGTCTATGCCAGAAATGACGATGGCAACAGTAATGTTGTTCCCGGTGATATTCTATACATCAATACGACCACTGGCCTGATAAGCAAGATAATGAATGTCACCACCCAGCTTCCTTTCGGTTATGCACTTGGCACTATTACTGGCGGAAATACTGATAGGATCGCCGTCAAGGTGCATTTTGACCCCACTTACCAGAACGATATGCAGATGCGAAAGACCATTGATGTGGCTGACCCTTCAGCCCTCAGTGGTGCTTATGCTGCGGCTATGAAACTGATAGTCAATAGCGATATTGCCCAGACTGGCGGTAGGCTTTGCGCTCTATCAGTTAATCTTGAGCCAGGGTCGGCTTTAGCAGTTCAAGCCATAATGGGTGCCGAGATATGCACCTATTTAGCTGCTGACATTGCTGTTGCTGGGGCCCTCAATGGCTTTTTCATAGAAGTGCAGGGTGGGCTGTCCTATGCTTCTGATGTTCGTTCTCTATACGTTTATCTGGCCATGAACGCCGACCCAACGACATCGGGCGAATTGGTTAGGCTAGAACATAACTCTGGGACTGCCGCTTGGCTTGATCAGTTTATTTCTTTCGTCGGGGATGGGCAGCATGTATGGAATTTCGGTCCCGTTGACGAGAATAGTGCCTGGAGTAAAGGTACTGCTCCGAATGGTGGCGCCGTTGGTCATGTCCATGTTATGTGCGGTAGCGCCGAAATGGAAATCCCATTATATGCGGCGGCATAGGAGACTAAATAAAAAGGAGTAAAAAGAAGATGCGTAAACTTAAATTGACGGATTACACGGTGAAAACGAAGGTTCCCGACCAGATGAATCCCGGGCAACAAATAGATATCGAGATGCCCTATCGCTTCATGGATTCTATTCTCAACCTATTGTTCATTCGTGAACTGCAACTGTCTGGCGCTGAACTAGTCAAGCAGAATATGCTGGCTATGAAGCTTGAGGCTTGCAAGGATGATGAAATCCTATTAGAAGATGAGGAATGGCAGAGAATCAAGAGAGCCGTGGATGTCTTTAAGGGGTTCAACCGAAGCGACGTTGAATTCGTGATGCGCATTAACGAGGCGGAAAAAGTGGAAGAAATTAAGGAGGTAAAACCTAAGAAGGTAAAACCTAGAAAATAAACACAGGAGGTTAAAATGCCAGAAATTATGGAACTAATTGAGGATTGGAAGGGCTATCACGCCGTCAGGGGAATGGGTGGTGGTGAGGTCTATGAGCAGAAACTGACCGAAGTTATCAATCTGCTCAGTAACGCCCGACGCCTTCCAGCTCATCGACAAGACTACGAGCTGATGGAAGCAATGACCACATCGGACTTCCCCCTGATGTTTGCCGATGTGATAGATCGGCAGATGTTAGCAGGCTACCAGGCCATCGACCCGGTATGGAAAAAGTACATGAGGCTAAAGACCGTTAACCGGCTCTACCCCTGGGTAGGCGGAAAGAGATTCGCTATATCCAATTCCGGCATGTATCTTAGTGAAGTAGCCGAGAAGGGTGAGTTTTTGGCTCTCAAGAAAACGGAAGTCAAGTACGATATGTATGCTCGCAAGTACGGCAATCAGTTAGACATTTCTTGGGAGGCAATTATAGCCGACAAGCTCGGTGCCCTAAAGGATACTCCTAACGAATTCGCCTGGCTGGCTGCTAATACCGAGCATTACACGGCTGTAAACCTGTATGCAAACGATGTCAACGTTTTGGGCAGCCATACGCTTGGTGACCTCTACGATGACTCTACAGCCGGCGAGATAAACGCCAACACCCGACCACTCACGATTCACAACCTGGAGCTGAGTGTAGCGGATATGCAGGCTTTTCGACACCCAAGTGGACAGCCTATGAGGAACAAGCCCAAGTACCTGGTTATATCTGATGGTGGTCTGGAGTTTACTGCAAGGCAAATCCTGACATCGGCAACCAAGCAGTGGTTAGAGCATATTACCCGTGCCGGTGCTGATGGTTTCCAGACTCTTTATCCGATGCCGACAACCAACGTCATAGCCCAATATGGGCTTGAGCTCATCATCGACCCATGGTTGTCTATCGCAGGCCTGGATGGTTACACCGCGAACTCCTGGTATCTATTTGCAGACCCGCGGAACATTGCGGCAATCGAGTGTGACTATCTGGAAGGTCATGAGCGACCAGAGATTTGCATGAAGGCCAGCAATAAGGTGACCATCGGAGGTGGGGCAATCAACCCGATGACCGGAGACTTTGAGACAGACAACATATTCTATCGGGTACGCCAGTGCTTCGGTGCTAATAAGCTGGACTGGAGAGCAACTTTCCTGAACACTGTTGCTGACTAAAATACTAATCTTAGATAGCTAGTTACGGGGTAGGGGGAGATTTGACTCCTTTTCTTCCTCTACCCCTGACTAGGTAGGAGGCAAATATGACTAATCCAGTAATTGATTTCCCCTGGGAAAAAACGCATGTAGATGGAGATACCTTGGTTCATACTGGAGAATGCGTATTACACGGGATTACTTTTAATGGTATGACTGTTGTAGGGGATGTCATTCTTTACGATGGTATAGATGCTGCTACTGGCACAATTATCGCAACATATAATTTCAGAAGTGCCGTCCATGTTTCTTATCAAGGCATTACATTTCTCTATGATTGTAAAATAGATACTGGTATCTTTATTGATTTGGATACTTCAACTTTTACAGGCAATCTTACGGTGATGTGGAAGTAGATATGGCTCAAGAAAGAGAACCTTATAACTATCTTTATTGTGTAAAAGTTCGATGCCAATATCGGCATGGGAATAATTGCACCTTAGAAGAGTGTACTCGCAAAGGTGCTGAAAAGTGGCCTGAATATTTTACAATACACAATGAATTGGCCGATGGAGATAAGGTAGATGCCTGACCCAAGGATATGGCCTATACCAAACGTAAATGATACCTTTGCTGAGGTTGGGATAGCATCAGATATAGCTCTAGCAGCTAGAAATGGTCGTGTGGATTGTGATTTTACCAATACTAGTGATAATTGGATTTATTTAGGTAGAGGGAATGCTGCAGTTGTAGGTTCTGGTATCCCTTTAAGTCCCAATGGAGGCAGTTATCACATGGGAACTAATAATCTATTTCAGGGCATTATATACGCTATAGCGGATGCCGACCAGGGTACTTCTAATTTGGCAATAAGTGAGGGTTATCTGCCATGAGCGGTGAAGGTGTACATAATGTAGCAGATGATAGCGATGTTCTAACTGCTGCGGCTGCAATTTATGCTTTATTGGTTTTAGTCAATGATGAAGTTGCTGGATTAGATGGCGCTGCCATGCGGGGAACGAACAATGCAGCTCTGGCAGCCATATGGATTCCAGCTCTGGCAACAGCTTTAGCAAATTATACCGCTGCACGTGCAGCTTATTTAGATGAGTTGGCAGCGGCCAATCTTCCAAGCGATGTCGATGACCTTTTATATAATATTGCAGTTTTATTCCACCACATTCATTCTAGGATTCGAGCCTACCCGCAAGATGTCACTAGTACGATAACTCTAGTGTCAAATGCGGCGGCCAATACCTTCGGTTCATGGACTGAGATAATTCCGATAAATATTGTAGACTTTCAGTATATGACCGAAGGCATTGTAATTGAACAAGTTGATGCCGCAACGATTTATTTCATTCAAATTGGATATAGCATTGTAGACGGTTCAGATCCGACAACCGCTCAGATACTGGGTGAAAGGCGTATCCGATTGGTTACAGTCCCGATAGCCCGGGCTACTGAGATTCTTGAATTAAAGGCATCTCACTGTCCAGCTAATGCGAAACTTTGGGGTCGGCTCAAAACAGCTTCCACCAATGCAGACGAGGCAGAAATCAGCGTTGTAGTAATAAGACATACTCATATAACGAATCATATAGAACACTTGACTACGTGGCCATGGTCAACATAAGGAGTGAATTATGAGTGTAAAACATACTAAGGTCAGTACAATAGCAGATGGGACTGATACTGATAGAGTCCGCCCTAGCGATTGGAATGCCGAACATACTGTTGCCTTAACTGATAGCGAAATACCCGCAACGATAGCCAGGGATGCTGAGGTAACTGCCGACATAGCTACACATGCTGCTTTGCCAACTGTTCACCAAGATGCACCAACACTTATAGGTAACCATGCTGCTTTAACAGCTACTCATGGTGTTGCGGGAACTATTGCCGATGCTGATGATTTAACTGCTCATGAAGCTGAAAATGATGCCCATAGTATTTCTAGAACAGCTACTTTAGTTGTCGCTGCTAATGACTCATCTGCATTAAGTAAAGCACAGGCAGATTATGTCTGTGACGGCACAGCTGACGATGTGGAAATACAGGCAGCGCTTGATGCTTTACCCACTGTTGGAGGTACAGTTGTTTTATTAGAAGGCACATTTAATATAAGTGCTATAGTTAATATAGTGAATGGTGGAACAACATTGCGTGGACAGGGGTATGGTATTTCTGTGCACCATGGAGTGACCATATTGAGGGCAGTAAATGGTACGAATCTTACCGCAGTTCTATATACCGACCAACACAATACAATAATCCAAGACCTTTATATAGATGGTAACAAAGCAAATAATCCCACTGCTAATTTTGGATTATATATTGATGGAACTGATGATGGTACCTTTGAGAAGTTAGGGATTATGTACTGTAAAGATTCGGGAATATACATAAATGCAGCCAGTTCTTGTGTTTTTTCAAAAATATGGTCCGAATACAGTGACCAATTCGGTATTGAGACCCTCAATGGGGATACACTCATCTTTGAAGGCGTATACTCCGCATTAAACGCTAACCGCGGTTTCTGGATTCAGGGTGCTAGGCAATTTTCCTTTATTGGTTGTGGGGCAGATGTAAACGATGATGCTTATGGATTTACATTATTTCTATGCGTGGGTGTTACAATTGCTGATTCATATATATATCAGTCCGATGCTTTTAGAGGAAGACACGGAATTCAAATACAGGGCTCTACTCATTGTATTATCAGCAATAATCTAATATATCAAGCTGGCAATGCGGCACATAATACTAATGATGCGATTGTTCTTGCTACCCAGAGTGGAATTCATTCAACACACAATATATTTACTGGTAATCAAATATGGAGTGACCATGGCAATTTACCTCGCTATGGAATTAATGAGTGGGATGCTAACCAAGATTATAATCAATACTATAACAATGACATTATGAATACTGCAACTGCACCAATGAATATACAAGGTTTACATTCTGTTGCCTATGGCCAACACTACGACACCTATGAGGATGTCCTTGCTTCTTCAGCCAACCTCGTAGTAAATGCCAAAAACTTTGTTAACGGTGCAATAGCTTTAACTGGAGTTAATCCTAACTATCCAAGAGGTCTGGTTTTTGCTATTACCGCTGGTGTTACCGATTATACACTAACAGTGGTTGGTGTTACTGCCAAAGGTCAAACTGTTACTGAGGTATATACCTTTGCGGATGATGGTTTAGCTTGGTCATCTGATAATGCCTTTGACACCGTAACATCAATAACCCTTGCCGATAGGGCTGGTGCCGCCGCCACGATTGATGTTGGTATTGACGAACGTCTAGGGTTAATGAATGTAATCTACGAGACAGGTGATGTTTGGAAAATAACTAAAAACTTAACTAGGCAAGTGGTGGCTGGAGCTCAGGTAGATATTGACTATGATACTTATGATATGTCAGTGATTACTTTGGCGGCTACTGATGATTTTGTAATATGGTATAGGAGTAATTTGAATATAATAAGTTAGGGTTAGAATGATAAAACTAAAGTGCAATGTGAAAGTAAAGCTCAAGGATAAGGAATTAAAATTATAATTAAGAAGGGGATTTTGCCATAATGGAGACTGCTTTTCAGGGGAACGCATTTCAAATAAATGCCTTTCAGATAAATATAATCAGGACTGCGGTTAGATTAGCCAGAATGATTATTAAAAGACATCGGGTGGCTAGGTTACCGTTTAGTAGAGTAGGTTGAGGGGGTATGTAAATGACAGCTACTTATGATATCACCACGGCAGTAGGAAAGGTCAGGCTGGTAATATCTGATACTGATGTAACTCCAGTAACAGACGCGGTGTTTACCGATGAAGAACTGACCTATTTTCTGACAACTTATTCCAACAACATCAATCTGGCAGCAGCCGATGCTTTGGAGGCATGGGCTGCTAAGTATGGAGCCAATGCCGATAGCGAGAAGATAGGCGACTATGCCTATACCCAGAAGATAATTGACAAGATGCTTGCTCTGGCAAAGCGACTTCGGGAGACAGATGCTTCAACACCTTATCTCACTTGGGCGGAAATGGATTTGTCTGGAGTAGAAGATACCACAATTAATGAGGATATAGAATGACTTATACCTCTTTATTGATAAATACCTGTGATGTTGAACGCAATATTCCTGGTGCAGTTGGCGATTATGGGCACAAGGCAGATAGCTGGGCAGTCCATTTAGATGATGAGCCTTGTCGCTTAATGGCGGGGGCAGGTAAAGAAATTAAAGTCGGAGCCGAAGTCGTCATAGCCGATTATAAACTATTCTTGGGTGATGTTGACATTACGGAGCAGGATAGAGTTGTGATAGACAGCATAAATTATGAAATCCTTTTAGTGACAGATAAACAGGATAGTGCAGACAGCCACCATAAAGAGTGTTTTATGAGAGTAGTTCGTTGAAGATTAAACTTAGCTTAATAACCAACCTGAAAATAAAAGAGGGAAAGAATAAGATAGACAATGCTGCCAAGAAGGCACTCAAAGACACAGTGGTGGCTATCGCCAATGATGTTATAAAAATCCACCCGTGGAAGAATAGAACTGGAAATAACAGCCGGTCAATTAAATATGAAGTTGATGGATTATCTGGGGCTGTTTATTCCACTTCTGGATACGGTGGTTATTTGGAAACGGGAACGTCTAAGATGCCACCAAGACCTTATTTCAAACCAGCTTTAGATAGGAATATAGGTAAATTGCCAGCCGGTATAAAGGCGGAACTTAGATGAGTTTAGTGGATGTTAATATACTAATCAGAACTTATTTACTGACCTCTACGGCTATTACAGACCCTCTCATTGCCCTTATAGGTGGTGCTGGCAATGAGAGAATGTATCAGGGACGATTGCCTGAAAATGTGACACTTCCAGCGGTAAGTTTTTTAACTCGGGGCGGCGGTTCATCCCATAAAAGACCCGCTGGAGTTTGGCCGAGTATTCAATTTGACTGCTGGGCCGAAAGTCCCATAGTTGCCAGGCAGGTTTATCGTGCTTTATATGATGCTCTTCAGGGATTAGGCAATGCTCCAGTCGTGGTAGATGGAAATACTTATCATATAATCCAAGCACGGGAGGAGGTTCAAGGTCAAGATTTACAGGATATTGATATTCCCGGGTACTATCGGGTAATCACTTTTTATCAGGTCACAATAAGAGATGACCTTTAGATAAACATATAGGAGGCTTAAAATGGCAGGACCACAAATAGGGTATGGAACTACACTGACTTGGGATGGCGACCCAGTTGGCCAACTGACCCGGATAGGTCCAGTTAATCTCACAATCTCTAAACAGGATTCGACAAATCTTGCACCAGCCAGTGCTACGAAGACGATATTACCTGGTTTAATTGACCCCGGTGATGTTGAAATTGAGGGCTGGTTTACACCGAGTGATACAGGTCAGGCAGGCATGCGGGCTGATATGCTAACAAGAACGGTGAAGCAATTTATTATTACTTTCCCGACAGATATTAGCTCATCTACTTGGACAGGCAATGCTTATGTTACGGCACTTTCTGCTGGTGATGTAACGCCTGAAGGTATTATACCTTTCATCGCTACCCTTTCAGTAACAGGCTTGCCGGTACTTGGCGTGACGGCTGCAGGAGATGCTACAGACATAGTTATAACAGGCGATGTCAGTGGTGCTTTGGCAGAAGTGCCGACCTTTGCTGGAGCAACCTACATCTATAGTGTAGACGGTTCTCTGGAGAATGACTTTACCATTACGGTAACGGCTGCTGCTGCCGATGACATCACGCTGAATGTCGATGGTGGGTCTGATATAGCTCTGACAACTGCAGTTGCATCAAGTAGTATCGATACTTCAAGCGGTGCAATAGTAACTCTGGTGGTAAGAGTTCAAGAGGACAATAAATCAACAAAGACCTATACAGTTCGTGTAGTAGATGGCTTATAACCACTGAAATTAGGATGGAATAAGGGAGGGAGTTTCAACTCCCTCCCATCTTAAAAGGGGTAAGGAATGCTAGATAATTTAGTTACTATCACACTGGATAAGAAACGCCACCTGCGCCTGACACTAAAAGGCATGCTAGAGTTTGAGAAAATCACTGGGAAGAGTCTTCTAAAGGGATTTAAGCTTGATGAACTATCTCTGACTGACAGTGCCGCCCTGATATGGGCTTGTTTGCTTCATGAGGATATAGAATTAACTTATGATGCTATTATTACCATGATTGACATCAATAATCTAGCCGCCGTGATGGAAACTGTAACAAAGTGCCTAAATCAATCACTAGTGGAGGCGAAAGCAGATGGTCGCCCTTTAGCACGGAAGTCCCGAGCTGGTTAGAATTGTGGGCATCTGGTAGATATAACCTCAATTTATCTGAAGTTGATTTCTGGCATTTAACTCTGAAAGAGTTAAATATCCTTTCAACAAAGTATAAAGAATCACAGAACTGGCTCAATTACAGGTCGGCTATGATATGTGCTGTTATAGCTAATACAGTAAGAACCAAGAAAAGACAACGTGCCTGGACACCTGATGATTTTATGCCTAAAGAAGAACGGAAGGTTATGACTAACCAACAGATGTTCGCTCAGGTTCAGGCAATCAATTCAATACTTGGTGGCAAGGTTATAGAGGTTTAGTATGGATTTAGGCGATGCCAAGATAACCGTAAATGTTGACGATAAAGCCTCAGCTAAACTTGATAATATCGGCAATAAGATGAAAGGAATGTCTAAAACATTCCAAAACGTCGGTATCAAGATGATGGGAGCCGGAGTACTTCTTGGTGGTGGTTTGCTTGCTCTTGCTAAAGGTGCCGCTGACTTCGAAATGGCAATGCGGGAAGTCAACACTATGGCAGGGCTTACCGAAGAAGGTTTCCAAAGTCTATCAGATGAGGTTAAAGCAGTATCCTCCGAAGTCGGAAAATCAAGCAAAGAATTAGCAGGAGCTTTATATCAGATTGTTTCGGCTGGTGTAGATGCTGCTAATGCCATAGATGTTTTGGGCGTAGCCGCTAAAGCAGCAGTCGCCGGTGTTACCGATGTTGAAACTGCAGCCGATGGTTTAACTACCGTTCTTAATGCTTTCAAAATATCTGCTACAAAAGCTATGGATGTAGCAGATATTATGTTCACCGTAGTCAAGCGTGGTAAGACTACCTTTGAAGAGTTATCAGCTTCTATGTTTCAAGTTGCACCTATTGCAGCAGCTGCAGGTGTTAAATTTGAAGAGGTTGCTGCTGCTATTGCCACAGTTACCAAACAGGGTGTACCAACGTCAGTTGCGACCACTCAATTAAGGGCTACTATACAAGCCATCATCAAACCAACTGCAGAGATGTCTGCAGCACTTAAAGAAATGGGTTATGAATCTGGCGAGGCTATGCTTAAAGAAGAAGGCTTGGCTGGTGCGTTAGATTTGCTTACCGGACATGTCGAAGGCTCGCTAGAACCACTCGGTAAAATGTTCGGTAGCGTTGAAGCTCTGGGAGCTGTATTAAGTTTAACTGGTGAAAATGCAGCTACATTTGCAGAGGACTTAAAAGCCACAACAGAGGATGCCGCCGGATCGGTCGAATCTGCCTATGAGCAAATGAATGAGGGTGTTGGTAGGCAGTTTGAGTTGTTGTTTAATGACATTAAAGAATTGGGTATTGAGATAGGTGAGACTCTTTTACCCATATTGAAGGAAATAATAGAGAAATTAAAGCCTATAATAGAGAACTTAAAAAACTGGGTAACAGAAAATGAAAACCTATTCCCAACACTTCTAAAAGTAGCAGGTATCCTAGTAGGTGCAGGCGGTTTGTTATTTGCTTTAGCACAGATAGCCAAGATGATTACGGCAATAAACACAGCATTAGTTATAATGCACAGCTTAGCGGGACCTGCAGGCTGGGCAAAATTGGCAGCAGGGGCTTTGATAGCTGCGAGTGTTATCGGAATCATAAATGAATTGATGCCAGACTTCGATGTAGGGCAGGCTGGAGCACTAACAGAAGAACAAAAATCTCGTTGGCCTGGATTGGCTGGTGAACTCGAAAATTTTCAATATGGTGGCATTGTCCCCGGCTCCATAGGGCAACCAGTTCCAATTCTTGCACATGGAGGAGAGCAGTATGCCGGAGTAGGGAGTACAATAGGTTCAAAATTAGTAATTAACATAGGTTCTTATTTGGGTGATGATATTAGTTTGAGGAAATTTGCCAGAACTATTAAATCAATTATAGGAGAGGATAGTCGCAGGAATACATTCGGTCAAGTGAATAGAGGATATTACTTTGGCAGGAGTAGTATATAATGCCTTCTGAAATAGTCTATGAAATTATGGTTGATTGGGATATGACCGATTGGGCTGATGCTCCCGATTTCAGTGAAGGTATTGATAACATTTCTAATGATGTAGCAGCTGTGAGTTGGATTCGTGGAGAGGATAGGGAAGAAGGAAACAGCCCAGCTTCTACTTTAGAATTAAAAATAGTAGGTTCTTTATATGAAAAATATTCACCCTTCAATGCAGCCGGAGACCTTTATGGCAAGCTACTTCCCTGGCGTATAGTGAGAATCAGGTCTATACACGATGGTAATACCTATAATGTATTTTTCGGTTATATCTCGAGAATTAGAATCAATCCCAATCCAGATAATCCAGAAGTATATATTTACTGCACAGATGGTCTTGATTTGTTAGCTAGGAACTTAGTCAAGCAGGATTATTCAACTCGCACTACGGAAACTGATGGTGCCGCTGTTGGTGAACTATTGGATGCCGCTGGCTGGAGTGCTACCAGAAGGGATATAGATGTTGATGGTGGTGATATATTTCAATATCCTGCTGTAACATCACCAGTATAGGTTTTTATATAGGAAAATGTTATGTCTTGGGATACCCAAAGTGTACATTTGAATGGCGATGTAGGTCAGACTGGAACCTGGACAAGATTCCCTGCCACTGGTAGTTATTGGAATAAATTACAGACAGTGGACGAGGATACTACTTATGTAGAATGTACTGCTGTGGGGATAATAACTTTTGATATTGTACAATTCACTATACCTGCTGAATCTACATTTGATGGAGATAGATGGGTTACTTTATCGATACGATTAAAGGGAGTCGATGGTGCTGATGTTGATTGCGAAGTTGGTATCTCTATATATGGTACTTGGTATTGGAGCCCAGATAATATAGTACCAGGGGCAGCTTATAATACACACGGTCCTAATTGGGAAGTAAATCCAATAACAGGTGGTTTATGGACTAGAGAACATATCAATGCTATTGATAAATGTGCTGTAAGTTGCACTAATGCCAATGATAAACTTCGCATTACTCAGGTATATTTATATGCTACTTATTATCCAGTTGAATCTGAAGATTATAGACCGGTAAATATACCCGATTATGAGCTTACTACCCTAGAGGCTTTGAGGAATATTGAAATGTCGGCAATGGGAAGAACATATGTTGATGAACAAGGCAACTTAAAATATGAAAGTAGATACGCGAGGAATCCATGAGTGTTGCCACTTTTAATGACACAATGTACTCTCTGATATGCGAGATAGATGATAGGAAAATCTATAATGACATTCGCAGTCAAATAGACGTTACTGTTACTGAGGTTGTTCTTGATGAAGAGGCTGAATATGGCATAATATCTACCTGGGGCGGTTATTTCTGGGATACTTGTCAAGATTTAGCGGCCAATGAAACGATTGAAGATGAAATAATACATGCTCATAGGGAACATACAGATATTATAATTTCCTGGGATAAGGCTTGGGCTGAGGCTAGAATCGTAGCTGATGGTACTGAATTAGATTTTGATGTAACAATAACCGAAGAAACTGTCAAATATTACGCAAGTGGTAAGTATGAAATTCTTTATGTAGATGTTACCAATCCACTAAGTGAGGCAATAGAGCATGTTCGCCTTTATGCAGAATATACTTATTTAGTGAGAGACGAAACCAGCCACCCAGAAACCAACACCAGGACAGTAACAGTTAATGTAACGGATGCGACAAGCATAGACTTATTTGGCAGGAGAGAATTAAATCTTACTTGGGCATTAGGGCAAACCCAAACACAGATGGAATCAATCATTGCTGGATACCTTGCAATCTATAAAGACCCACTACCCTATTTGATTATGACATTGAAAGGTACTATCGATGCCCTGATACTACAAATATTCACTCGCAAAATAAGTGATAGGATTACTATAGTGAGTTCAGGATTGGGTCTAAATGCCGATTTTTTCATAAATGGCATCAATATTTACGATGATGCTGAGGGGATTCTTACTGGAGTATATTTACTAGAGCAAGTGCCTGCGATATATGCAGTTTCATTATTCACCCTTGATTCTAGTTCTTTAGATGGACCCGATATTTTAGCTTTATAGGAGTAAATTATGTCAGGAACTTGGACAGCACCAAAAACTTGGGTGGCAGCAATTTTAACAGTCTCAGATATGAACCAATATCTCAGGGACAATCAATCATATCTTAAAACCCACATAGCCCTTGAAGCTGCTGGGGCTCTAACAGTAGCGGCTGGTGTTATTACAATTACTCAAGGGTATCATAAAGTTGCAGGGCAAGGAGCAGCAAATGATGATTTAGATACTATATCCGGTGGCTCCGAGGGAATGGTTATTATTCTCCGGGCTAATGGTCAGGTAATTACTCTAAAAGATGGGGTAGATAATCTCGATTTAGGTAATGATATAGTTATAACAGATGATGACCATATCGCTTTAATATGCGATGATGCTGATGATTGGCATCCTCTATGGCAATCAATAACAAGAACCTTTTTGGTAAACGCCTTTCAGTATCCTAATTCTGGTACTGATTGGACGCCCCAGCTGGAAGGCGCCCATTTAGCAGCGAGCCTTGGGGCTAAAAAGGTCTGGCTACCATTCAACTTCCTTAAACAGGGTGATGAGATAATCTCATATAAGCTGCTTGGTGACGGTGTGGAAACAAATGCCTTCACTCTTGACTGCAAGCTGGTGCGGATTAACTTAGCTGACCCGCTAACAACGACCGATATCGCGGGTGGAGCAATCGCTCAGGTTAATGTCGATGGTGACTTCGACGTCGAGGCAACCCTCACCAATCCAGAGGTGGTAACTACAGATAAACAATATGTCGCCGAGCTTTTAGGAACCACAGGTGTTGGTGATGCTATCACGGTGATAGGTGCCGAGTTTACAATAAGGAGATTGATATAATTATGAACGAAAAAACTAAGGCTGGATATGAAGTAACATTAAAGTTGATACTTGCTTTCGGTTCTATATTCCTGGCGGCTATCTTTTCTACCGGTATGGTGATTATGATGGTGCAGGATAGATTTAGTGAGATCCCTGTAGCCTTCTGGTCTGTGTGGGCTGTAGCGGTATCTCCATATATACCCGGGGTTAAGGAAGTGGTCGGCAAGGTCAAGGGTATAAGAGTAGTTAAAAAGGGATAAAGGCGGTGTATTATGGCTGCTAATAATCTATTTGACAAGATGGTGAATGAAGCTACAGAAGAGGTTGCCAGTAAAGGTTGGAAGAAAGCCGATCAGAACGCTGTTACATTAGCAGCCTTCGGTATGTTAAACAAGGCGATTAAAAATCGGATGCATAGTATCACCAAGCCTTTCTGGTGGGCTTCCGGTGCAATCGGTACCGGAGTTCTCTGGTTCATTATAAGTGGTATCCTAGAACTTGCACTGGGATAGCCCCCACAAACCCTACAATAAAAATCTAGCACCTTAACTGAATAATGTATAGGATTCCCCCCCTCTCCTTCAAGGGGGGACTATTTTTCAGGCGTAAAATACCCCACTTCACAAAATAGTCTGCCTTTGGGAACAAGTATTAGATCAAGTTCCGTTGGTTTGTTCCGTGAGCACTGTGTAAATTACTTTCCCCCCTCTCCTTCGAAGGAGAGGGGGGATATTTTTTGTTTATTGATAAAAATAGTTGAAAAACCTATTGACAAGGGGTATACCCCTGTGTTATAAAGAGGGTGCACAGACAAAGGAATAGAGAAAGGGGGTAGAAATGAAGCTAGAGAGAGCTATTAAAACCAGTAAAGATGCGAGGTTGGTATTTTTTCTCCAGGGTGGGACTGAATACGTTGATGCTCAGAAGCTAGGCATTGAGGCTTTAAAACGTCTTATTGATTTGCGGTCAGGTAAAATTACTAACCCAGATATTCTATTACCGGGTGAGACAGAGGAATAAAAGAAGAGGATAAAATGCCAACAAAGAATAGCAAGGTCAGAGGTGTCAGGGTATTAGATAAGGATTACGCCCAGATAATGGAAAAGGCTACCCGCAAGGGTTGGACGTTCAATCGCTGGATGAACTGGGCGATTTCTATTGGCCTCCGAAGCCATAAAAAGAAGGAGAAGGAAGATGATTTATAAATGTCCTAACCATAAGAGCATTACACTTAAAAAGGTTGAAGATTATGAAGGTGCCTTGATATGCCCTTTATGTCCTGATATTTTTACAGTCATAGATGGGTGTTTATGTATTCTTGATGGTAATCGCTGGAAAGATGTTAAGACTGATGAATATAAAGAGGTTAAGTAAATGCCAGTAGCACATTGGCTCATAACGATAGGCTTTATCTTGATATTAAGTCTCACTCTAGGGATTAAAGATGCTTATAAGGAGACGAAGGAAGTAGATAATGCCACTCATAATAGAGATTGATAAAATCCAGACAGAGCTTCAGGAACTAGTTGGTGGTGAGATAGTCAAAGTCAAAATTGACAAAAGGCAGGAACGTGCCAGTCGACTTATCTGCACTGATAATAAGAATGTGCTTTATCTGAACCCGAGCAAAATCAGGAGTCAAAATACTCTCGACAGACACATTGATATAGCAAGAGAGGAATTGGGAAGGTAAGTAGGATGATACAAGTTTGTGAATACACCTTAAAATGTTGCCCTTGTTGTGGTAGCAGAAAAATAAAAGAACTTCCCAAACGGGATTTAAATGGCAACCACCAAGTTATATGTAAAAGGTGTTCAATCATCTTCATTATTCCCTGTGAGGATTAGGAGATATAAAATGAACAATAAAGGATTACCCTGCCCGGTAAGAGAGAGACAGGGACGTTATCTACTCTGTCAAGAAGGGGAATGCTCAATCTGCCAGATAGAACTTGATAGACCAGCACTTAAACAAATTGATGACAAAAATTCAATGAATGATGCCCTATAAAAATGATTGAGGATGAAGAGGATTAAAGAAGATGGGGATGACGACTTTTGAGGTAGGCAGTCGTAGCCGGGCAGCCCGTGAAGGCGGCTGGCTGGGTCGGAGACGAAACTACCGTTGCCGGCAATGTGGGGAGAAATTTAAGGTATATACTCGGAACCCACTGCCAGAAAAAGAAAGAATATGTTTATCTTGCCGAGGACAGAAGGAGTAATTATGCCATCAGCCAAACGGAATCCCTTAATAAGAGTATGCACCACACTATCTTCCTAACCCGTCGTCAAATCAACAAGATACTCAAGGAGAAGGAAGTAGATTTTAGCGAGGAGGAAGTAATGGAATATACAAAAGGAGAATGGGCTCTTAGGAAGCTAAAGGAGGATGTGTTTGGTCTTTTGTACGGGGATGATACCAATGATGGTTTTGACTTTGGTATAGATTTAAGTCCATCTCAAATAATAGAACTCGTTGATTTTATCTTTGATGGTACACCTGTATTCAAGTCAGCCCCAAAGTTATATGAGGCACTCAAGGAGGCACTAGAAAAGAGTCACAACCCCGAAGTTGAAAAGATACTAATGGCAGCCCTAGCCGAAGCGGAGGATAAATGAACCATAAAGGACAACCCTGCTCGGTAAGAGAGAGACAGGGAAAATATAAGCTCTGCCAGGAAGGTGAATGTGAGCTGTGTAATATAAGTATAGAGATGTATACGATAGGGGAGAAGCAGCTTGACCATCTCAGGGCAATGAAGGAAGCCTATAAAGGGAGGAAATGACTACTCAAATAATAAGAGGATGTGGGGAAGGCAAGAGATATATTCCCGGCACTTAAAGAAGTCTGCAAGAAAGGAAGTTTGGGTGATTTTATAATGATATGTAAATTATGCGGCTGTACTATGTATAAAGGGATGAAGGGATTAGGTCCCCGGATATGGGTCTGTTCCGATCCTGTTTGTGGACATCTTCAGGTAGAGGGGAAATAATATGACAGTATTAGCTTGGATAATTTTAGTATTAATGGGAATAGAACTTTTGGTTCTACCTTTTAGTGCTGGTAAAACAATCGTAAAAACCCCAACTTTGATATGCTGTAATCTTATTATATTTATAGTTATCGGCACTTTCGTAGCATTATATTTATTTAGCTAGAGAATAAAATGCTCATACAATGCGCCTGGTGTAATAGGGATTTAGGGGAGAAAGAACCCCTAAAAGATAAATCAACTACTCATACTATCTGCCAGGAATGTTCAGATAAATACTTTACCGGTAAATCATTCAAAAATCCAGAACGCGCTGTTATGGATGCAGCAATTAAAAAGGAGTAATTATGACAGATAAAGGAACTTGTAAGAAATCTAAGGCACACGTAATCTACAAGCTGGAGGATGGGACTAAAATTCCTGGTGTCACAACGGTTCTCGGAATATTGAACAAGCCAGCCCTCGTTATATGGGCTAATAAACTTGGCCTTCAGGGTATAGATAGTTCAAAGTACCGAGACGAAATGGCTAGTATTGGTACTCTTGCTCACCAGATGATAGTTGACTACTTCAATGAGATTGAGACAGACACAAGCGACTATTCCATAAACCAAATAGAACTGGCCGAGAACTGTCTTTTATCGTTTTGGGAGTGGGAAAAGGGACATAAAATAAAGGTCATTATGGCAGAGAAACAGATGGTCTCTGCTAATTACGGCTTTGGGGGAACGATAGATTGCTTCTGTGAACTTGATGACCGACCAACCCTACTTGACTTCAAGACTGGCAAGGCAATATACCCTGAGATGCTTTACCAACTGGCTGCATATAATCAATTACTCTTCGAAGCTGGCTATCCCCTTAATATGAATAGAATACTCCGCATAGGCAGGGATGAGAGTGAAGGGTTTGAAGAAAGGCTGATTACCGATACATCTAAACACTTTGAATTATTCAAACATTGCCTAGCAATCTATCATCTACAAAAAGAGATAGGAAGGAATTAAATGCAAAAGATAAAAGTAGCGGACATAAAAATCAAGACCGGGACCGGTGAAAAGGGAGACTGGACTAATACTACTATCATTGATGATAAGGGTGGCAGATTTAGTAGCTTTGACAAAAAATTATCTAAATTAAACAAGGGAGCTTTGATAGAGGCTGAGATAGTTATTGATGGTAAGTATAATAACATCAAGGAATGGAAACTCTTAGAGGAAGGAACAGTACCGGTGGCATCCACAGTCCCTCAGATGAATAAAGAGGACTGGGCTAAGAAGGATGCGATACAATCACTTAGTATTGAAGCTCAGACAGCGGTTAAGGCTCTCCTTTTATTAGCTAGTAGTTGTCCGGTAGAAGAGGGGCTTGCTCATACAGCAGTAGAGAAGGCACTTAAATGGTGCATTGACCGGATAGACCGGACTATGGTACCGGCACCGGTGACAAAAACGAAGACTACGAAAGTCAAGGATGAGAAAGTCAAGGATGATTCCCCCGTCAAAGATGCCGGTGATTTACTGACTCGCTGCCAGAAAATCGGAGTAACAAGAGCTCGTATCCTTGAGTTAGAAGGTGTCAGTGACATCAACCAAATTGCCGACCTTGATGCAGCGTGGGGTGATGCTCAAGCCGATGTTTGGCTGGAAAAGTAAAATGAAACCAACAGAAGAACAATTAAAGTGGCTTTTTGAACTAGGGGCTACACAGAAGATTACACGGCTTCTGCAGACGACCCTGCCCTAGCTCTATTCTGGGCAATCTATAAGGTTTTAGTAAAATGAGAAAAACCCGCATACCAAAGAGGTCAAAGAAACAAATCAGAAGAGAGAAAGGTCTTGCAAAGTTAAGAGACCATCTTATCTTGAATCGTGCTAAAGGAAGATGCGAACTCCCCGGGTGTTTGAGCCAGTTCCTCTTACAGGAGCATCATATAGTCTTCAGAAGCCGTAGAAGGGACGACACGGCTCAAAATATAATGATTGGGTGCTTTGAGTGCCACGACCACTATAAATACCCTCTATCCGGACTCCCTATCTCAGTGGAAGAGGCTCTTAATTTGATTAAAGAGAGGAATCTTAAATATAATATTGACCCAGAGTTACATTTTTAGAGGAGGTTAAAATGGCTTTACTGAGTAAAATTTTAGTAGACGCAACTGGCTTGACAGAGGAGGAAATAAAAGCAAAACTCCTCAAGCTTATACCAAAAGAAAAATACCAAAGAATCAAGGGAAGGAATAAGGGCTATAATCTCTGGGACAATCCTTATGGGGAAAAGAGCTGGGGATTTTTAACAGATTGCCTAGGTTCTGACCCCGATAGATTAATTAGTATCTTAAAAACTTAATATAGCTTACTAACTGGGGTACACAAAGTGAATACTGTAGGTGCTGACCAGCCCCAGTTTTTAAGGCTTGCTGGTATCTTCGTGACCTTTGGCAAGGGTGGGTCTGTAATCTGCTCTGGGAGCATCCTAAGTCCACAACAGCCAGCCACTGTGCGGGGAATACAGGGAAGAGCCAGCAAGTAACCTGCCAGTTACCCGAAGGGGTATTGAGTGTCGGGGTTAGTGCTCTTAGAATGCATCTCATTTAGAGACCCATTCGGCTGGAACGAACACGCTGGCAGGGTATATGGTTAGGGAGTGGGTACGACAGAAACTAAGTGGGATACCCTCCACAAAAGTTAAGGATTTGCCGACCACAAATTCAATCTCTGCCCACTCCCAACCGCCAAGAAGGGGGAAGATATGAATAAAACAACGGAGGTAATATTACTAATATCCCTGGGGATTATATCGAGCGGTATTGTCAGTATAATAATTCTATTAGCAGCTATATTGTATGAAATCTAAAATGTAGGTTGAAATGATAAGAGTAATCTGTATAATAATAGGTGGCTTGTTTTATATTATATTTCTAATTAGTTACCCCTTGTTTCTTTTTGGGGGGAAATTTCTTGACTGGGTATTTAGGAGTTTGAAGTGAATGAATTGTTTGAAGTTTACGCACTAGGTTTTGTTTGCACTTCTGTTTGCTCAAATCTCTCTATAGAAGAGACAACAATTAGGCTCAATAGACAAGAGCCAACTGGTATAAGTAGTAATTGGAAACTTAGCAAGGATAATTTTAAAGATGGTTCGCTTAATCCTCATCCTTGTGAAAGAAACCCTAAATGTAAACATTACTTATTTAATTGCTAGGAGGTTGATATGACTTATAAAGATGTAATGAAAAGAATAAATTATGCCGCCGTCCTTCTCATAAA
>Ga0209977_10000056_pt1 | contig 39071 bp, 32 predicted proteins | sample SumtaG_2_FD_183113 | JGI IMG/M metagenome (GOLD analysis project Ga0209977, IMG submission 183113) | Deep subsurface microbial communities from Indian Ocean to uncover new lineages of life (NeLLi) - Sumatra_00607 metaG (SPAdes) (version 2) | ecosystem: Environmental > Aquatic > Marine > Oceanic...
CCCTTTTTTTTCTTTATTATTCGTCATTTTCCTTTCCTCATTTTAACACAAAGTAATTGAGTTATTGAGTAATTAGGTTATTCCAGAGCTTCCACTATCTGGTGTCTCTTCTCTATAATTTATCTCCCATCCGTTATTTTGCTTTTTACTTTATACTTGTAATTTTCCACCTCTCCTTACTCCCTGTTCTCCTCTTTTACCCTGCTAATTTATGGCTTCTATAAAGTTCCTTATGGGAAGGTTTTCCTATACTCTTTTTTTTACTGAAGATTGAGAATATGAAACTAAAAATTGGGAGTGTTATGACAAATGAGAAGAAAATATTCTTTATAACATCTCTCCTGTGTGAAATTTTAATTTTATTAGAGGTAACCGATGCTTCTGAGTATTGTTGCATTTTGCCTCCATTTTTTTCTTGTCTTCACGAAAAGTTCAAGGAAAACAGGTCTGTTAAGGAAGGGTTCGATATTTTTCCTTGCAGCTATTCCAAGATTCTTTATTGCTTCCCCCCTTTTACCTATTATGATTTTCTTTTGACTATCTCTTTCCACTAAAAGTACTACCTTTATGTAATCCTTTTTCCTTTCATTGGCTTCACGAAACTCTTCTATATATACTGCTGTGCAGTATGGAATTTCTTCACCATACTGGAGAAATATCTGTTCTTTTATTATTTCAGCAACAAAAAATCTTTCTGGTTGTGAAGAGGTGGTATCCTTTGGGAAAAGAGGAGGGCCTGTTGGAAGATATTCTTTTAAGGTCTTAAGGATGTCATCCGTATTTATACCTTTTAATGCAGAAATTGGTATGATTTCCTTAAAGAGAAGCGATTCATTTGCCTCGTCTATTAAGGGTAAAAGTGAATTCTTGTTTACTAAGTCAATCTTATTTATTATGAGAAAAACAGGTTTTTTTATTTTTTTCATTGTTTCAAGTATATAGAAATCCAATTCTTTCTGCTTTATATCAATCATATAGAGGATAATCTCTGCTTCTCCTATTGTTTGCATTGCAATTCTCACCATGATTTTCTGGAGTTCATAGTTTGGTTCAAAGATTCCTGGGGTATCAAGAAAGATAATCTGGGAATTGGAATCATTGTAAATTGCAATAACCTTTTTTCTTGTTGTTTGTGGTTTATGCGTAACAGCAGAGATTTTTGTTGCAAGAAGCGTATTAAGAAGTGTTGATTTACCCACATTGGGTTTTCCAATAATAGCTGCATATCCACATCTAAAACCATTATCCTTAGTATCCATTTTTTCTCTGGATGATAAGGCAAAACAAGTGGTTTGTCAACAATTTTTCATTCTAAAATAGGGACTGGGAGTGTTGTTCTCGTTAAATAAGGTTTAGAATTAAATTCTTGTCCAGCATTCTGAGTTCATTCTTATCGACTATAAACCTCTCAACATCCTTTCTGACTTTTACAAAGTCAATAGTAGCAAATCTTTCACGCAGGAAATTCTTAAAATTGTCCTCGTTTATGTTTACCTTTCTATGTTCAGTCTGTTTTATGGCATTATTGAGAAGTTGAAAGTTGGGAAGTTTCTTCTTCCCAAGATACCATAGGAGATCGTAAAAGTCTCTACCTTTGGTATATTTTCTAAAAAAGCAGGCATGGAGTTTAGTGGCGTAAAGAGAAGAGATATCTAAATGTGTTACAGTAAAAACAAAATCTTTATTCACTAATGAGATTTCTGTATGCCAACCCTTCGGTGGATTCGAATCCACTTCAAGCTTGATAAAGAGTTTTTCACTTTTCAGATTAGATAAACCCAATGGAAATAAGATGTCCTTAAATTTGAACATTGCCGATTGGATGGTTTTCTCCTTTCCTTTTTTAATGTCGGGAGAAAATCCGGTCTTTTTCAGCGCAAAAATAATTTTCTCTGTAAGACTGTTAAATCTATAACCAGCTTTATTAATAAGTAGAAAATCCAGATCTTCCGAGAACCTCCTTGAATCGTAAAGTAGTCTAAGAGCTGTCCCTCCGCAGAAGGCAAGATTTTTGAAATATCCTGCATCGTATAATATCTTTAACAGGAGCATTTGCAGAAACTCCCTTGTTCGATGGATTTTTGCCTCGCGACTCGGAATTCCAGAAAGTGTATTTCTTATTAAATCTAACATGGTATTAGCTTATTTCTTTAATGTAACTCAATAGGTTATTTACTATATCTAATATTACCTTGTTGTTATATCTTTTAGCAAAATCCTTTAGTTTTTTCTTCTTTATTCTCTCGAAATTCTGAAAGCGATAAGAAAGAGCAAAGATTTCTTTTCCCTTATTCTTGAACTCTTTTTGGTTAAAATAGAAAAAATCAAGTAGAGCTTTTTCTGGCTCTGCAATAAGTACAGGAAATCCGTTTTCATCCTCAACCTTAGTAAAACCGAAAAACAACTCGTCTTTCAGATGCTGATAGTGGAATGTTCCAAACGCATTCTTGAATGTTGCTGTTTTCTTTGCTGTAACAGAGGTTAGGTCTATTACCATTTCGGGTATTAAACTATAGTAGCGGAGAATGTATTCATTGCTTACATAAGAAGGAGAATAGAGCGCGTTTGCAATAAAAGTCCTCGATGGATGGATTTTTCTGTCCTTCACATTTAGAACATATAGTCCTCTTCTTAACTTAATGACAAGACCTCTCTTTTGCCACCGACTCAATTGACGTCTGAGAAGTTGTGGTTTGTGGGTAATATTAAAGATATGGCTCGACGAAATAAGAGGGAAATCTCTAAAAGTATTTTTAAACTCTAAATATGTCATTTCTATTAATGGTCAAAAATGTCTATTTACAGAAATGACTATATATTATAAATTCTAATTTGTCAAGTAAAAATTTTAGAAATCTCAAAAATTCCTATTGACAAAGCTGTTAACTTGCGTTAAATCATCCTTATGAGTTATTCGAGAAATTTCATCTTGTGATTTAATCTGTGTAGAATTTTTTAGATGTAATCAGATGTATGAATATTGTATCAGGAGGAGAGATGAAGAAGATTTTTTCAAAGGTTGGCGAGAAGGAAGTAACGAGAGCTATCGTTGAAGAATTCGCAAAGCAGTTTCTTGATTATGTGGAGTCAGATTGTATTATTGTTGGTGGAGGTCCTTCTGGACTTATGGCAGGGAGTGTCATTTCTAAAAAGGGGAATAAGGTTTTAATTATTGAAAGAAATAACTATCTTGGCGGAGGGTTCTGGCTTGGTGGTTATCTTATGAATATGATAACAGTACGAGACCCTGCACAGAAGATGCTTGACAAAATTGGCGTTCCATACAGAGAATCGTCAAAGTCCTTATATGTTGCTGATGGACCCCATGCCTGTTCAAAACTTATTGCTTATGCCTGTGATAGAGGTGTGAAATTTGCAAATATGACCATGGTTAATGATGTAGTTTTAAGAGAAAAAAACAGGGTATGTGGTGTTGTTATAAACTGGACACCCGTTGAGGAACTTCCCAGAGGATTAGCCTGTGTTGACCCTGTTGCATTAGAGGCAAAGATCGTAATAGATGCCACAGGTCATGATGCAACTGTTGTAAAGAAATTGGAAGAAAGAGGAATTATTAAATCAAAGGGAGAAGGTGCAATGTGGATAGAGCAATCAGAGGATTTGGTTGTCGAATATACATCAGAGGTGCATCCAGGGCTTGTTGTCTGTGGTATGTCGGTCTCTGCAACCTTTGGTTTGCCAAGAATGGGACCAACATTTGGATCAATGCTTCTCTCGGGAGAAAAGGCAGGGAATCTTGTTCTTGAAAAGCTGAAGTAAATAAAAGCTTATTTAAGCGCAGGTTTACCCCCAAAACAAATCCATAATTACCCTTGTTTCTTTTATTTTGCTTCTTTAAGAGCTTCCTTTAAGCATTTCTGGATATATGGGACAGGTTTGGATTTGAATTCTGTATTTAGTCTTTCAAGCATTTCAATTGCCTTTTGACCGCCTATTTTACCAATAGCTTTTATAGCCTCTGACTCTCCTTTTTCAGCAAGAGGTATCAATGAATCTAATGCTTCCCTGCTTTTTATTTGACCTAATGCTTTTGCCGCTGCATAACGATGAAAATGATCTTTATGTTTTAACATCTTCATCAACGCAGGCACAGCTCTTTCATCTGTTATTTCTGCGAGAGTAATGGCAATGTAAGGCTTTACACTTTTTACCCCTAATGAAGGAACGGGTATTTCTTGCACCGATTCTAACATTTTGATAAAAGTTGGAACAACCCTTTTGTCCTTTACTCCTTCAAATGCCCGTATGCAATAAAATTTAAGTTCAGGGTCTCCATTCTTTAATCCATCCATCAAGACATTAAATGCTCTTTTATCACCTATACGACCTAATGACCAGACTACATTTTTCCTACCCTCTCCTCTCCAGTATAACTCAATCATCGGCTCAACTGCTTTTTTATCTTTAATAGTTCCCAATGTTGTACAAGCTTGCCCTCTCAATTTGTCCGTACGATCCATCATCACTTTTATTAAAGCTTCAACAGCCACTGAATCTTTGAAACCATAAAAAGACTCCATGCAGAGGTACCTGAATTTTGAATCATTATTTTTATCCAAGAAGTTTTTTATCAATTCAGGATTAGCTCTCTCCTTAAAAATGGATACAATATCAAATAGAGGCATACTTTTGGTAGTTGCTACATCCCTATCATCTGTGGTCTCACATATTTTCTTTGCCCCCCAGAGCAGCGCCTTTATCAGGACACTCTGACCACTTTTGATAGTAAAAAATAACGAGACAAATAAGAAAATCAGTAATAAAAATACAAGAATTTTCTTACCTATTGCTCCCCCTGATTTCTCTATTTCTATGTTTGACAATTAAAAAATTTAAAGCGCCTGGTCTTTCTCGAAATAATCACTCTTGTTCGCACATCTGAGATTGCTTCGGTATTGGGGTCAGACCCCCGCGTGTATGCCCGTAACCAGGGGTCTGACCCCTTTCGTTCTAAAAGGTGGTTCATATTTCAAAATATGAAATTTGCTTTTTTTTGATTTCATCTTTAAGGCAATCTTTTATCTCGTTCTTTGCCGTGAAGTACAGAAATTGCCACCCTGTTTTGCTGAGTTCTTGCAAAATAGAAAGTTGACTTTTTAATCTGTCAATATCTGATTTCACAAATGGGTCGTCCATTATAAAGAATCCCTTTTCGCCCTTCAGGATTTTTTCTCCGAGAGCGAGCCGAATAGAAAGATACAACTGGTCGTATGCACCACTGGAGAGTTTTTCTGCGCTCAAGAGTTCACCGTTTTCTGATAAAACCTCCACTCTCCTATTCTCGGTATTATATCCAACATGCTTATACATTCCTTCGGTTATCTTCATAAAATGTGCTGAAACAGGGCTATTCTTTCCGAAGAGGCTGGTGACCTTTTCCGCTTCTTCTTTCTCTATCTCCTCAAAAATTTCCATAACATTCATGACGGTTTCCCTTTTCCGTTTGTTTTCTTCTATAAAGGAATTAAGCCTTTCTTTTATTGCATTCAGGTCAACAGTCGTTTTGCAATGCAAATAATCCTCTTCAGATGGAATTATATTACTCGTTCTTTTTTCAACTTCCTTTAATTCATCCATAAAGTTGCTCATTCTTTTTTTAATTTCTTTTTCCTCTTCGATGAGAGAGTTCTTTTTGTTCTTCAAACGAGAAATAGTTTTTTCATCATAATTTATGTCTGTAGCTTTGTCCTTATATACCTCATATTCATCAATCCTCGCATTCCAGTATTGCATTCTCTCTTCCTCAGTTTTTCTATCAATTCCTAAATAACTTTTCAATATTCCTATCTCTCTATCCCTTACCTTTTCCTGTTCGCTTTTTCTTTGGAGTTTTTCGTTGTATTCTTCCTTTATTTCTACTAATGATTTTCTTTTTATCTTCTCTATACTCTTCTCACCTTTGTTGATTTTACTATGCAAGTCTGGAATCTCCTCTTTAATCTTTTTAATCTCCCTTTCCACTATCTCTAAATCGTTTTTAATACTATTACGCTCATTTTCCATTTTTGAGAACTCTTCCTGAAATCTGCTGATATTGAAAACTATATCATCGATAGTTTTGCTTGAAAGCCCCAATTTTGCAGACATTAATTTTATTTTTTCAAGCGTTCCTGCAAGCCCTGCTTTTTTCCTCAAGAAGAATAAGAGTACAATAAGTAAAGCAATTGCAATTGTTCCAAAGATTGCTATTGAAGACCCAAGAAGAGAAGAATGACTCAGGATATATCCAATAATAGAGATACCGCACAGGAACCCAAATAGTATGTCTAAAATTGTTAAAGTTTTAAGAATTCCCTTTCCTTTCGCAATCTCCCGACTTGCCTTTTCATAATTCTTTATTTCAGGATTTATGTCTTCATCCAGTCTTTTTTTTCTATCTATGTAGACAAGAAAATCACGTTCTTTCTTTCCAAGCTCTTTCTTTTTCTCCTTAAACTCAACCTCTTTACTGACTAGATCATTTTCTAATTTGCATTTCTCTTCTATATATTTTTCAATGTCCCGTTCGGTGTCCCTCCAAAGTTCTTCCTCCTCATCATTGTAAATTTCTAAGCTTTTGATTTCCCTCACTGCCATTTTCAGTGAATTCAATGAAGCATTACATTTCTCGTATGTTTCTCTTTGGCGTGCATTTTCGTAATCATTAAGTTTCCCGTCAATCGTCTCGATACTCTTTTTCTTATTGAATAATTCCTCTTCTAAATTTTCAAATCCTTCCTTTTCAATCTCTTTCTTTAGTCCTTCAATCCTTTCTATAAGTTTTTTAGCATTTAACAATTTTGCTTTTAAATTCTCGTCTTTTTTGTCTCGAAAATCCCTCTCCTTTGGTGTTAATTTACCGATATCAAGAAGATGGTTGTGGATACGTTCAATCTCATCTGTTCTAAGTCCTGTTAGCCTGTTCTGAACATTTCTGTAGAAATCGTTCTCTTCATCTATTGAGAGGTCACTGCTCCTTATTATGAAAATATCCCTATATTCCCTTACGCTTAATCCTGTAAATTCTGTCAGCTCGCCCTTTTCAGGGAATTTAATCGTTTTTCTGTCTTCCATCTCCATGATAAGATAACCCTCAGGTGTTTCATCTACCCTGTCAATCTTATTGAAAATCTTTTTCACTCTTTTGAAAAGGAAACGAACAATACTGTCTATCAGGAGGGTTTTCCCCTCTTCGTTTCTTCCAAAGAAGAGGTTGAAATCTTTTAAGGAGAAGCGTCCCAGGTCAGCAAGGGGACCATATCGTGTAACTATAAATTCCTTGATTCTCAAGACATCTCCTTCATCATTGCTCTAATTGCTATATTTCGCATCTCTTTTTGCATCGTGTTGTCATAACCTTTTCCATTGAGTTTTTTCAGGAATTCTTTGAAGAGATCGTCCTCAAGAATAGTTTGAATATCCCTGAATTCTAATTCAGGTTCTCCTCCAGATCTATCAATACAGATTTCTCTAATTTTCTCGATTAACATTGTTTCATTCAATCCGACACTTCTGGCATTGTAATATCCTTTAACCTTTAGTAAAATCTTTGCATTCTTAGGTAAAGTTTTAAGTTCTTCTTTTAGTTTTTTAATCGGCTCTTCATCTTTGAAGGGGTCAAGTTTAATTTCCACATCTTCAAAATAGGGCGTATCAAGGTGATATTCACTTGGAGGGTGGTCAACCTCGAAGATATTTATCATCCTTCTTCCTGTTTCCCTTTTCGTGATGGAGATGGGAGAACCAGGGTAAACGAAATAACAGCCGTTCTTGAGTTCACGCACATCAAAGTTGGTGTGGAAATGGCCTCCTAGTATATAATCTATGTTTAAATCCTCGAAATATTTTAGCCTGACAGGCATATATCGTTTGTCACCCTCTTCGCCGAAGTCAGTTCTCGAATAAAAGGTATCAAGGAGTTCGCCGTGAAAAATGAGTATATTCTTTCCATCTTTTCTAAGTTTCGTTTTTAAGGAATTGATCTTTTCTAAAATATCCTCGCCTCCTATTTCCTCAAAGGGAAGACCTATTATTCTTATTGTCTCAATATCACATGGTTCTTGTCTTAAGATTTTTACATCGTTCCCAAAGTTGAGACCGTGTTTATAAGCATCCTTATCATGATTTCCCGGTAGTAGATAAATCTTGAAAACTAAATTTGAAAATAAACCTCGTATTTTCCCCCGTAGGTGTTCAGCACTTACCCCTTTGTCAAAAAGGTCTCCTGCAATGATGAAAATATCTACTCTTTCCTTTTTCCCTATCTTTATCAATGACTTGAGGGCTTTCCACCGTTTATCTTCATATTCCCTTAAATGTATATCACCTGTATGAAGTATCTTCATAAATCTTTTCTCTCCTTTTCTATTGCTTCTTCAGCAATATTTTGTTACTTATATTTATAGCAGGTAAATAAAAGAAAGTCAATAGTTTTGCTTGTTTTTACATACTGACATATCTACTTTGAATTTCCTAATACTTCGTGTGTCCGCTGTTTAAATCTTTTCCTTGACAATTAATTAAACATTTGGTATAAAAAATTATGCCATTAAGGAGAAAGAAACCGTGGATTTTTATTTTTATCATTATTCTAGGTGCAATTGTTGGAAGCGCATTTGGTCAAATACTCGGAATAATCTTGCCTGAAGGGGCAGTTAAAAAGGTGTTCCTTGAATCGCTCTCCGTTGGAATACCAGAGTTCCATCTAAATCTCGCAATAATCAGTCTCACATTTGGTTTGACATTGAAGGTAAATCTTGTGGCGATTATCGTCATTATTCTTATGGCATACCTTCTTAGATGGTTCTACTGGTAGACTTACAAGGATAAAGGAAAAAGGATAAAGGGTTTATTACTCTTCATCAACTTTCCATATTCTCTTCAATTCTTCTGTGATTTTTTTTCCCTCTTTACTGCGGGGATCGGGTTTATCCTTATCAGTTCTCTCTTTTTTTTCGGTTAATTTTTTAAAAAATTCAAGAATAGAAAGTGTTGAACAACCTAACAATTTGACCTTCTCCTTCACTTCCCTATCATCTGTAACTACAATGATTTCACCTTGTTTTCTCTCTTTTTTTACCATTCTTACTATCGTATTATCTGCTGTTTCATTCTTTGAAAAGATAACATCAATTGGAGGAAAAGGTCGGCGTTTATCGTTAATCACATCTTTGCTTCCATCAAATACTATTGAAACCCTGTTTTTAATACTGCCAAATGGTTTAGTAACCATTATGTATTGAATAAATCCATCCCTTGTTTGATACGATTTCTTCAGTAAGGGTTTTATCTTGAATAGTGCGTTATAACCATCTATGATGTAATGTTTCATTTAAATCCATTCAGTGATGATTTCCGGTCTTGGGTTTGGTATGACAATCTTATTTATTAAAAGTCCTTTTCTACCAATTACTTCTATCCCTGCTTCCTTTACCTTATCTATTATTTCCCCTCTCTCTTCTACCTACTACTTACTCCCAACAATTTTTTCACTTCCCGTGTGAGGGATGAACTATCTATTCCCATAGTAAGATATAATGTTTCAGTAGAACCGGAGGGTGCAAAATCCTTAACCCCAATCTTTCTAAATATTGTTCCCATCCCTGTCTCTGCAATGAGATTACCTACAATGATTCCAATGCCCGAATAGACAAGGTGATCCTCAAATGTAAATATTGGCCCCTTAAATACTGCCTTCTCTATATCTTCCAGTGAGAGTGCAAGGGGAGCAGAGACATTCCAGATATCGAGGTCAATACCTTCGTCTTTCAATTCCTCCCATGAATGAATAGCCTCTTTGAGGGATGAACCGTATGTCATAATCACACCCTTTTCTCCTTCACGAACTACTTCCACCTTGCCATAACTAAAGGTGTAATCTCCACCAAATAATGGCTGCCCAGTTGTATCAGTAATAACAGGATTTTTTGATCTTCCCATAACAACAAGGAAATTGCCTTCTTCCTTTGAGATATATCTGATTACACGGTCTGTTTGATTTGGATCGGCAGGGATAATAACCCTGAATCCGGGAAGGTTTCGTGCAAGCCCTAAAAAATCGATGCAGTGATGTGTTTTTCCATCCTTCCCAACATTAACACCAGAATGGGTTATGATCACCTTCAGGTTTGTATGATTTATTGCATTTAACCTCTGCTGGTTGTAAACCTCATCTATTCCGAAAACACCAAAATCTGCAAAGAAAGTAAGTATTCCCTCTATTGATAGAACACCAGCTATCGTCGCTGTATTATGTTCTTGGACACCCCCTTCAATAAACCATTCAGGTGCAATTTTCTCAAAGAAAAGGGTTCTCACCGATTCCTTAAGGTCACAGTCGAGAGCAACTATAGGACTTGATTTTTTCAATCCTTTATTAATCACTGCAATATTTTCAAGCGCTTTTCCAAATGCATCCCTGTTTCCCATCTTATCAGTAATGTTGCAATCGAATGGCTTCCCCGTTTCAATAACAGATGGTCTATAATAAACCCTCTTCTTTGCTTCGGGGGGTGGTGAAATCTCTCTCTTTTTTTTATAGAAACTAATTCTGTCCTCAATTCCTATCTCTTTGAGCGCCTTATGACATTCATCAGGAGTCAGTGGTCTACCGTGATAATACTCAGCCGCATTTTCCATAAAAGAGACAGATTTCCCCATAATTGTATGGCAGAGTATAGCGTATGGCGATGAGGAATCATTGATACTTTTTCTAATTGCATTATAGATCTCTTCATAGTTGTGTCCATCTATCTCAATTACCTTCCATCCATCTGAAAGATAATTCTCCTTTATGTTTACATTCATTATTTCATGAACAGAACCGCTTATTTGTAGTTCATTGTAGTCAATGAGGACAATTACGTTGTTAAGGTTGAATTTTCTGGCAAATCTCCTTGCCTCGCCGACCTGTCCCTTTGCCTGCTCAGCATCGCTCATTAATACAAATACATTGTAATCCTGTTTGTGAATTTTTGATGCAAGAGCAAAACCACATCCAGCTGAAAGTCCCTGTCCTAAATTTCCTGTTGACCACTCGCAACCGGGAACTTCCCTCTCCACATGACCTTCAAAGATTGACCCACATCTCCTGAAATGTGTAAGAGCATCTTCTATAGTAAAAAATCCCAATCTTCCAAGCGTTGAATAACAACCAGCTGATGTATGACCATGGCTTATTACAATCCTATCCCTCGATGGATTGTCAATCTTTGATGGATGAATATTCGCAAGACTGTATACTACAATATAGATATCAGCGGAAGACATTGGGCCACCTGGATGACCTGAAGCTGCAACAGTTGTCATTGTGAGAATATCTCCACGAATGACCTTTCCAAGTTCTATAAATCTTTCCTTTGTGGGTAGAGAAAGGGTTCTATTCTTAAAAAGAGAGTCTGGTTGTTCTATAAACCAGTCTTTTAGCATAACGTTTTCTTTTTTCATTTGACTCCTTCCGATTAAAACGATTTCTGAAAAACCAAAAATTAGTGTAATCAAGGTCGTTGAAGCTTGTTTTCAGCGACCTATTAGTAGCTTATTGACTTTCCTTATACAATATTTTTCAGTATGTGTCAAACAATTTCAAAGAGATTTAGGAAAAAATAGATGAATTTAGTTGTTGTTAATATTTCTTGACATTGGTTGAAAATTGTATTATAAAAGGTTATGTCTAACCTTAACCATTAAAAACATGGGGGTATAATGAAGAAGAAAAGGTATAAATCATATCATCTAATTATTATTCCACATGATAAAACACAGTCAAAGAGCTTTATCTTTACAGTAAAAACATTAAAACTCTTAACCTTGGTGACAATAATACTAATAGTAACTTTCTCTACTCTGATAACGCTCCATACAAGAAATTTCTGTAGAATTCGAATTGCGCTATTACCAACACTTGATAAGAATACCATTTTGAGAAAAGAGAACAGAGAAATAAAAGAAGAAAACAAAAGCCTTGAGTTAATGATAGATAGCCTCGCAACTCAGCTCCTTTCAGAAAGAGCAGTTCACCGTGAGAGACTTAAATCTCTAAATGTGCAGGTGAAAAGGGTAAAAAGGTTTGCTGAGAACCTAAGGATAATGGCAGGATTTAAACTTGAGCCCAAAGAGGCACAACCCCCTGGTCTGGGAGGACCTATTCCCAAAGATAAAGATGCTACTTTTCTTTTAACAGCAGATGTGGAGAAGGAAGAGATTCTTTTAGCATTCAGTGCTGCTGAGAGGTCACTATTTAAGAAGGTTTACTCCTCTAAGAGAGAATTGCAATTTCTTTGGGATTATTTTGAAAACAAGAACTCTTTAATAGAAGGGACACCTGAAATAAAACCTGTCCCTGGGAAAATACTATCAGGATTTGGTTATAGAATTGGTCCATTTACTGGAAGAACGGAGTTTCATGGTGGTGTTGACATTCCAGCACCGACAGGAACGAAGATTAAGGCTCCTGCTGATGGTGTTGTTATATTCCTTGGTAGAAGGGTAGGGTATGGAAAAGTTATTGAGATTGACCATGGCAATAACTATAAGACAGTGTATGGACATCTCCACACATTTGATGTAGAAGTCGGGGACAGGGTAAGAAAGGGGGATTTTATTGGTGAGGTTGGTAACACAGGAAGGAGCACAGGATCTCATTTACACTATGAGGTGAGGTTAAATAATGTTGCTGTTGATCCTGTTACATATTTCAAGAGTGTGGAGGAAAGAAGAGAAGAATTTGAGTCGGAAGAAGAGAGTGTAAGTGAAACAGGGGGGTGAATAGGATAATTTTATGGTGAAGAAAATATATAAAGATATTGCAACCTATTATGATCGGTTAATGGAGGGTGTTAACTATGAAGGGTGGATAGAATACATAAAAAACATATGTGTCCTTAATCAATTGAATCCAAAAACTGTCCTTGACCTGGGATGTGGAACAGGGACTCCTACTCTGTACCTCCTTAAAGAGGGCTATAGAGTAATTGGTGTTGACGGGTCCATTGAGATGCTAAAGGTTGCAAAGAAGAAACTGAGTCCATTTAATCCAGTCTTAATCCTGAGTAAATTTGAAAATTTCACAATTAAGAAAAAGGTCGACCTTTTGATTTCGCTTTTTGATAGTCTGAACAATATCCTTATTGAAGATGAACTTCTTCAAACATTTATCTGTGCAGAGAATTGTTTAAGAAAAGGAGGACTTTTCGTTTTTGATTTGAATACCATTTACGGACTTTCACTCATGAACAGTTCCTCAACATTTACAAAAGAGAGCAGAGGCGTCTACAGTATCTGGAAAAGTAAATTTGATCGAAAGAGATTACAAACAACACTTTCTATTACACTTTTCGTATCTGAAAATGGGAATTATCGAAGAATAGAGGAAACTCATATGGAAAAGGGATATTCCCTTTATACACTTAAGAGACTCTTGAGAAAGAGTGGGTTTACGAAAATTAGCTTCTATGAACATCTCACGTTTAGAAGACCACGTTTAAAAACAAAAAGGGTAATGGTTGTAGCAAAGAAGGACTAAATGAAATTTTTCGCAGACCTTCATATACATTCAAAATATAGCAGGGCAACAAGTAGTCAAATGGACCTTGAGGGTATAAGTGAAATGGCAAAACTTAAAGGAATTAAACTTATGGGGACAGGTGATTTTACTCATCCTATCTGGTTCGCTACCCTAAAAGAAAACATTTCTACTATTGGTAATGGTCTTTTTATGTTTAATAATATATACTTTATACTCACCTGTGAAGTCAGCAATATCTATGTGAAAAATGGTAAGCTTAGGAAGATCCACAATATAATTATTACTCCCAGTCTTGATAGTGCAGAAAAGGTCGCAGATTTTCTATCGCGGTACGGTAAGACTGAGTCAGATGGAAGACCTATCCTTTCCCTTGATTCAGATAGGATGTTTGAGAGAATAATGGAAATAGATGAGAGGAATTATCTTATTGCTGCACATGTATGGACGCCCTGGTTCTCTCTTTTTGGTTCCAAATCCGGATTTGACTCGATAGAGGAATGTTTTGGAGAACATTCCCAGAAAATTTTAGCACTGGAGACAGGGCTTTCGAGTGACCCTGAGATGAACTGGATGTGGAGCAAGATTGATAATTTTACCCTTGTCTCCAATTCTGATGCCCATTCTCCTGCAAATATTGGAAGGGAAGCAAACTGCTTTGACTGCGAAATGGATTATGATACAATAACGCACGTAATAAAGGAAGGAGATACTGATAAATTCCTTTTTACCATTGAGTTTTTTCCAGAAGAGGGGAAGTACCACTTTGATGGACACAGAAGGTGTGATATAAGTATGCATCCTAATGAGGCAAAAAGCAAGGAAAATATCTGCCCTCGATGTGGTAGACCTTTAACAATAGGTGTTCTTCACAGGGTAATGGAATTATCTGACCGAGATTTTGGATATAAACCGGAAGGGAAAATTCCCTTCAAAAGAGTTGTTCCTCTGATTGAGATAATTGCATCAGCGGTGGAACACGGCAAAGGAACAAAGACAGTTGAAAGAAAATACAGAGAACTTATTTCCCGCCTGGGTACAGAGTTTGAGATACTTCTTGATGTTGAATATGAGGATATAAAAAAGGTTACAGATGGGAGTATTGCAGATGGGATATTGAAGGTTAGAAAAGGCGAGGTCGAAGTAAAAGCGGGTTACGATGGGGTTTTTGGCGATGTAAGTATCTTGGGAAGTAAAGAGGAGAAAGAACAACTTGAATTATTCTGAAAAGATAATCGTTTGTATAAGATCCCAGACAGAAAGTACGATAAATATTTAGGGAGTGGTTAATGGAGAAAATCTGGGCGCCCTGGCGTAGTAAGTATATTTTTAATAAGGAAGAGGAAGAAGGTTGTATACTCTGCAACAGGTTAAAAAAGGAGAAGGATGAGGAGAATTACATTCTTTGCAGGAGAGAAAAAACATTCATAATCATGAATATTTTCCCTTACAACAATGGACATCTAATGGTAGCACCATATAAACATACCGCACTTCTTGAAGATCTTGATGAGGAAGGAGGTAAGGAACTCTTTACAACAATTGCCCTAGGTGTAAAAATTCTTAAAACTTCTCTAAAACCAGATGGTTTTAATCTTGGAATGAATCTTGGAAGGGTTGCTGGTGCTGGGATAGAGGATCATCTTCATATCCATATTGTTCCGAGATGGAATGGTGATACAAATTTTATGCCCATTCTTGCTGATACTAAAATACTATCTGTTTCACTCGATGAAGTATACAGACTATTAAGAAAAACATTAGACAACCTATTATGATTGAGTGGACATCAATCCCCTGTAGGATCGGAGGGAAGAAAAATATTATTGCCATTGTTATACCTATTATTGTCTGGACCTTAATTCTTCTTTTCTGGGGAGTGGGTTGGTTCATTCTTTCACTTATCCTTGTGGGTTGTTCCATTCTCCCCTATTTTCTACCAACAAGGTATATACTTACAAGGGATACCATTGTAGTAAAATCATTTTTCACAAAGCAGAAAAAGAGGTGGGAAGATTACAGAAGTTTTTATGTAGATAAAAATGGAGTCCTTTTAAGTCCCTTCAAGAAACATTCGAGACTTGAAAATTTCAGGGGTATTTATATTCGCTTCCACAAGAACAATAATGAGGTTGTCAAATTCATCAAGGATATAATGGAGAAAGAGAATGAGACGGAAGACGTTTAGTGATATTGAGTTTCTCTCGGAGATAGTTGAGTCAATCTTTTCATCAGTTGAACTTCAGCGTACACTCAATATCATAGTAGAGAAGGCGGCTACAGTTTTGGGTGCTGATGCCTCTTCAATACTATTGATTGAGGAGGGGACAAGAGAATTAAGAATTAAAGCAAGTCACAACTTGAGCCCAGAATATGTTGAAGTATTAAAGGCTAAGGTTGGAGGGGAACTATCGGGTAATGTCGTTGCAGATAGGAAACCATTATATATACCTGATGCCATAAAATACTTTACTGAAAGAAAAGATAAATCATCTCTTAGGTGGATAAGAAAAGAAGGACTCGTATCCATAATCTCCTTTCCAATATCTTCGAACCGAGGGGATATTGGTACGATTAATATATATTTCAGAGAACCTCATAGTTTTACAGAAGAGGAGAAAAAGGTTATTTCTATCTTTGCGGGTTTTTCCAGTATTGCCATATCTAACGCCTATTTTTCTGAGGTTGGAATGAGAAAGATAAGAGCATTAGAAGCATTAAATCTTATAGGTCAGAAAATTTCATCTATTTCTGACTTTGAAAGCCTTGTTGAAGTTGTATATGGTGAGACATCAAAAATAATGAAAACAGAAAATTTCTATCTTGCTCTTTACAATATGAATGAGAATGAAGTACAGTTCATAATCTATGTTGAAGAAGGAAAGAGAAAAAAAACAGGTAAAAGAAAATTGCAAAATGGATTAACAGAATATATAATTAGAACAAAGAACCCCCTTCTTTTACTTAATAATGTAAATGAAAAATTAAAGGAATTAGAAATAAACGCAATTGGAAGACCTGCAAAGTGCTGGCTTGGTGTTCCCATTCTTTATGGAACGAAGGTTCTTGGCGTTATTGGAGTACAGGACTTTGAAAAAGAGGATGTTTATGATGAAGACGATGTGAATGTTCTTTTTACAGTAGCTAGCCAGACAGCTGTAGCAATTGAGAAAAGCCGACTCTACGAAGAGACCCTCAGGATGGCAGTTACGGATCCTATGACAGGACTTTATAATATTAGACAATTTTACAAAGTACTTAAACTTGAGGTGGAACGCTCTAAGAGATATAACCTGAGTTTTTCCATTTTGATTATTGATATCGACAATTTCAAGGAGTGTAATGACAAATATGGGCATCTCCTCGGAGATAAACTTCTCAAATTATATGGACAATTTCTTGTTAATAACTCGAGAAAGGTAGATACTGTTGCGAGATATGGTGGTGATGAGTTTGTTATCGTTTTACCTCAAACAGATAAATCTAATGCTGTACATCTATCTCAAAGGATAAGCAACAAGTTAAAAGAGTATACATTCAACGTAAATACAAAGAAGATTTTTTTGACGGTAACAATAGGAAAGGCATCTTTCCCTCAAGATGGCAAAACATATGTAGAAGTAATGAGAAAAGCAGACAAAAACCTCCTTAAGAGAAAGAAGGAAAAAGAATAACTTCTTATATTCCCTTCTTATATCTTTAAACATTCATTTACCCTTTATTGTTGAACTTTGTGCTATTCTGCCCTTTTCCATTTATCCTTGCATAGTTTCATTTGGGCTTTGTGTTACGTCGTTTGTTTGGGATTCGCCATTCGGGATGTGGAGGGTCGGATAGTTTATAACCTCTGTCCTTTACCCACTTCACTTTATAATATGTATTGAGATAATTCCAAGCCCAGGGATTGCATCTTTGAAGACGATCAATTGCCATAAGAGAACCCTTTATAACACCCCATTTTTTTATTGCCTCATACGCATAATGCGAACATGATGGGGTAAAGTTGCATGCATCCCCTTGCTGGTCAGAAAGAATGAGTTGATATACTTTGATTGTACCAAGAAGGGAAACCTTCCCTGCTAAAAATTTCTTTTCTTTTTCTTCTATGGGTGTTCTCTTTGAGAAATCCCACATCTCATTTTCATTTGGGTGTAGATAATTACAAATGGTGATCAAAAAGAGGAAGCAAAAGATTATTTTTGCTCTTACAATTGTTTTTTTATTTCCCATTATTATGGTCTCTGTCTAAGGTTTTCGTTTAATAATTCACATTGGTTCATTGAATAAAGATGGTCTTGTATCAGCAATTGTTGGGACTCCCGCACTATTTATAAAATAAACAATGTCAAGGGTTACAGGCTTTCCATCAAGACCAACCCAGGTTTGACAATCACTTTTCATTTCAATTCTTTTCGATTCGCCTGTTTCAGGATTTACATACGTATATACACCTTTAAATAGCGAAACATTCTGAGCAAGAAAAAGTGGAGGAGAATTACCAGAACCAAAGGGTGAAAGAAGAGTAATTTCATCCTTTACCTTTTTAGTAAGCTTTTCAAGTGGTAAAATATCTACTATTCGCATCTCTCTACTTTTTTCATCTTCATCCGACATTTCAGGAAAATCCTGGATAAGGAGTTTCCTTAGGGTATCCAGATTTTCGCGTTTCATTTTAAACCCGCAGGCAGGCTTATGACCTCCAAAGGAAAGAAACAGATGGCTTTGTTTTGAAAGAATTTTATGAATGTTAAATCCCTGTGGAGCCCGTGCTTCGCCAATTGTATAATTATCTTTATCCGCTGTAATAATAACTGGTCTGTTGAACCTCTCTTTTAATCGAGATGCACAGAAACCAAGATAATCAAATGGGACCTTAGGTTCATAAACAAAAATTATTCTTTTTTTTGTATTCTCGTCTATGGAGGTAAAAATCCTCCTGAAATTTTCATTGGCGATAGAATGCCATTCTTCGCTTTGTTGTATGAGTTGAGAAATTGTTTTATTAAGATAATCTTCATTTTTTTCCGTAAGTATTCTGAAACCAACATTTTCTCCCCATCCTTTTGTCTTTGCCGTAGAGAGCACTGAAATCATTCTCTGTATCATTTCTTCATCGCAGTTGGTTTCTTTGCATAACATTTCAGTTAGAATTCTGATTCCCATCCTCTTTGTTTTGCGAAGTGATTTGTAACCAAGGTTTGAGAGAATCCAGTTTTCGTCCTTTAAAGGAACCCTATCCGCATAGGTTCCAAGAAAAATAAGTGGATACCAATCCTTTACAACACTTTCCCATTCTTTATTGTTTAATGCAAGCAACTCTTTTGTGATGAACCAACCTAACTTAAAAGCAACGGTTACGCCTGCTATATTGCAGTAAGGGTATGATGAATCATTTCTTTTTGGGTTTATGAGCGGAAAATCTTTTTTACCTTCCATTAGCACTTCATGATGGTCTGTAACAACAACATCAATACCCGTTTTTTTTGCTACCATAATTTTGTCCCAATCAGATGAGGAGCAATCAACCGTTATAATCAATGTGCACCCCATCTTGTGTGCCTTTTTTATGCCAGGGATGTTCAGTCCAATTCCTTCATCCCTCCTGCTTGGTATGTGATAGAAAACCCTGGCATTCAGATTTCTAAGAAGTTCAAATAAAAAAACAGTTGCAGTTATGCCATCTGTATCCTCATCACCCCATATAAGTATTCTTTCTCCATCTTTTATTGCTTTACGTATTCTTTCAAAACCAGTCTCTATATCAGGAAGTAGCGAAGCCGGATGAAGGTATTCAATCCCTGGAGAAAGGAGTTTTTTTATTTCTCCTTCAGTTTCAATTCCCATTTCGACAAGAACCTTTGAGAAGTTTAGAGAGAAATTGTATTTTTTCTGAATTTCTTCAACTCTCTTTTTATCTAAACTAACTATATGCCATTTCTGTGGAGGTGTCATAAAGTTTTATCCTCCCAAATCTTTTTCTCTGAATAATTCTTATTTTTTGTATTTTAACAAGTTCCAGGACTGCAATAAAGGTTACTATAATCTCTTCTATCTCTTTTTTCTCTATCAATTCACTAAAAAACAGTACTCTCTTTTCGGTAATCTTTATTATAATATATTCCATTTTCTCTTTTATATCAAACTTTGTTCCTATGATAGAATATACAGGTCTAATCCTAGTTCTTTTCAGTATATCTAAGAGGATGCTATTTATTTCCTTATATGTTAAGGTATTTAGTCCACTAATATGTATTCTTCGTTCACAAGTGATTCCCCTTGGGAAGCATCGTATCGCTTTACTCTCTTTCTCTTTTAAAAAAAGCGATATATTTTTGAATTTCTCATACTCCTTTAGTTTCCTAACAAGGATTTCAGCTTCATCTTTCGTCTCCTCTATTTCTGTAAAATCATGATGGGGGAGGATGGACCTGACTTTTATCTTTATCAGCGTGGCAGCCATTACTATGTATTCACCTGCAATATTAAGGTCTATCTCTTGAAGCATTGTAAGATACTCAAGATACTCGCGAGTTATCTGTGCTAAGGAGATTGTTTTTATGTCCAGTTCATTCTTTCTGATGAGATAAAGAAGAAGATCGAGTGGACCCTCAAAATTTGGCAGTTTTAATCTTAACATTATTCTTTGCTCCCGACTAATTCAAAAAGACGCACTTTTTGTTTTTTACCTCTTACCTTTACTTCTCCGATCTCAACTACTTTAGCCTTTTCCTTGATTCTCTCATATACAGATTCAGTGATAAGAATATGTGTGTTGAACTCCTTGTTCAGTGGTTCAATTCTTGCTCCAAGATTAACAATATCACCTATTGCAGTATATTCTGTCCTTCGCACCGAGCCGATGTTTCCAACAATAGCAACTCCTGAACTTATACCAACCCCTATGTCGAAGGTATGTTTACCTTCCTTTTCCCACTTTTCCCACAATTTCTTTAGGGCTTCTCTCATCCCGAGTGCTGCTTTTGCTGCTCTATAAGCATGGTCTTCATATGGAATGGGTGCACCGAAAACAGCCATTATAGCATCACCTATAAATTTATCAATTGTTCCTCCCCAAGAAAGAATAATGTCTGTCATTGCAGTCAGGTAATCGTTAAGTATACTTACAACTGCTTCGGGCTCCATCGATTCTGACATACTTGTAAAACCTCTAATATCGGAGAAAAGGACTGTAATATCTTTCCTTTCTCCACCAAGTTTTAATTGGAGAGGGTTGGAGATAATTTCCTCAACTATTTCCGTCGAAACATAACGGTCAAACATTCTTCTTAATTCTCTCTTACTCCTTTCACTGATGGTATATCTATACCCTATTGCGACAATATAGGAGAAAACCAGTGCATAGGATGGCCTTACAATTTCAAACCAGATATTTTTTATATCAAAAAGAATATCACATGTGACAAGGAAGCTGATAAAAACTATTATTGTTAGGATTAAGCTTAACCAGGATTTTAATTTAAATGCAAGATATGTAGTTATGATTGAAAGGGTCAATACTAATAGCAATGTTACAGGAATTGTAGGATAATGTATGAAGCATCTATTCATAAGGGTGTATAGTGCATTTGCATGGATTTCAGCACCTGGCATCATGTTTCTTGAGGCAGGTGTAGGTTTCAAGTCACTGAGAGCAACTGCAGAGGAACCAATGAGAACAATTTTTCCCTTGAAGAATCCTTTTCCAACACGTCTCTTTAACACATCATAGAATGAGATATAACGGAAACTGAAAGGTTTACCAAGAAAATTGATGAGCATCCGTGCTTCCTCATCTACAGGGATTTTACAGTTATCGAGCTTAGCATATTTACCTGGAATGATCTCTATCTTCTTTTTTTCAAGTCTTGAAGCATGTAAGAAGATTACGAAAGAAAATGATGGATATGTATCTCTCTTAAATCGGTAGAAAAGTGGGATTCTTCTAATTATGCCATCAATATCACTATCTGTGTTTACAACACCTATATCCCTTACACCTTGTATTAAGGTCCTTGTTGGTACTGCAATACCAGCCCCTTGAGGCAGTGAACTTCGAATTTTATACGGGAATTTGTAAGAAAATTCTCTTGCATTTCGAAAGTCACCTTCCACAACATCGGAAGATTTGATAATTGCTAAAGGGAGAACTACCCTCCTTGATTTTTTTATTGAACGCATAAGTTCCTCGTCAAAGCCAAGATTGCTGAGTACAATATCTATGATTTCCCTACTGTTTGCGTGAATACCTCTATTTTGAAGTTCTTTTTTTATCTGTTTTTCTTTTTTCTCTTGATAAATGCTTATTAAAGAATCTGAAATTGTATCTGGTTCAGGTAAAAGTATATCTACTCCTATTACCTTTACCTTCTCGGTGGTGAGATAATCAACAACTGATGCATAATACCATCGTGGCCAATCTCGAAACCTTCCGAGTTTTTCAATACTGTAATCATCAATATCTACAATGATCAGATTATCAAAATCATATTTCTTTGTTCTTAAAAAAACGCGCAGGTCATATGTTTTAAGTTCAAGAGGAAAATAGAGATAGAGGAAAACGGTAGTTACAACAAAAATGAAAAGTCCGCAGAAGATTGCAAGTAAAAGAGGAATAAATATCCTCTTCATTGAAGAACTACCCCCTCAAGGAGAGATGCAACAAATGTGTCTGGCTCAAACTCAATAAGATCATCGACATCTTCTCCAATTCCGATATACCGTATTGGAATGCCAAGTTCAAGCGAAATAGCGAATACGATACCACCTTTTGCAGTTCCGTCAATTTTAGTGAGGATTATTCCTGTTACATCTAATACATCTTTGAAAATCTTTGCCTGAGAGAGAGCGTTCTGACCTGTAGTTGCGTCCAGAATGAGAAAAATCTCCTGAGGTAGGTCTTCTCTTTTTTTGCTCAGGACATTTTTTATCTTTTTTAATTCCTCCATTAAATTCTTCTTTGTATGTAACCTCCCTGCAGTATCGATAAGAACTACCGTATATTCTTTCGTAAAAGCTGATTCGATTGCATCGAAAGCAATAGAAGCAGGGTCCTGTCCTATCTGTGATTTTAAGATATCAACACCAATATTCCTTCCCCAGAGATATAATTGTTCAACACCTGCAGCTCTATATGTGTCTGCAGCCACGAGAAGCACATGTTCACCTTTATCCTTAAAGTGCTTTGCAAGTTTAGCAAGAGTAGTGGTTTTTCCCGTCCCATTTACCCCCACCGTGAGTATTGTATAAGGATGAATAATTTCTTCCTCCTTTTTTTCAGAACTAATAAGTAGATTGATAAGGATTTGAGATAAAAGAGGTATTACATCTTCTCTTTTTTCATGCTCTTTTCTTCTTTCTTTTAAGCGCTCTATAATCTCATTTGTTGCCTTTACACCAACGTCTGAGGATAGTAAAATCTCCTCGAATACTGGGATGCTGCTTTCAAAATCTTTATCAAAGAAGATACCAGTAGAAAGGAAAGCTTCGTGTATTTTTTCTCTTGTCTTACTTAATCCCATCCATATTTTCTCAAGAAGCATTGTATTAGTAATCAGATATTTTTGAGCAAATAACTGCTTTTTACAGATGTAGAGGCGTTCAATTGAACGCCCCTACCGATCTCTTACGATATTTTAACAGATGCAACTGTCGATACGTTAGGTTCGGTCATTGTAATACCATAAAGATAGTCAGCAGCTTCCATGGTTATCTTATTATGTGTTATTATAATTAATTGACTTTTCTTCTTAAACTCCTGAAGGAGCATGATGAATCTTTTAATATTGGCATCGTCTAAGGGAGCATCTATTTCATCAAGAACACAAATAGGAGAAGGTTTTACTAGATAGAAGGAAAAAAGCAAGGCAATGGCGATGAGGGTTCTTTCGCCCGTTGAAAGAGCAGCAAGGCTTTCAAGTTTCTTATGTCTTGGTTTTGCCAGTATTGTTATCTCTGCTTCTAAAGGATCGCCTTCAGCAAGAAGAAGATCGCAATCTCCACTTTCAAAAAGTCTTTTGAAGAGAATTTTGAAATTATCCCGGATCCCATTGAAAGTAGAGAGAAACTTTTCTTTTGCTATAGTATCAATATGTTCTATTGTTTTTAAAAGGTCTTTCTGGGCTTCCTGGAGATCGGTTTTTTGTGTAACTATTTCTTCTTTCCTTTTTTCAATTCTTACCAAGTCCTCCTCTGCCATCAGATTTACAGGACCAAACTTTCTTATCCTCTCTTCAATAATCTCTAATTCTTCTTGCAGTCTTTCTCTGGAAGATAATGTCACCTCTTCGTCAAAGGTTTTTAGGTCTAAATCGTATTCTTCTTTAAGTTTGTCTGATAGATTACTCTTTTTTGCTTCTATTCGTACTTTCTCCAGATTCAAATTTGAAATTTGCTCATAAAGATTTTTTTCCTTTTCGGTAACCCCCCTCTCTTTTGTCTTGAGTTCCTCTATTTCCTTTTCCGTTTTATTTCTTTTTTCAATAATTTCATTGAGAGTGGTTTCTATGTTATTAAGTTTTCCTATTGTAGTCAAACGCTCTTCTCTAAGAACTTTCGACTTCTCGTCTAATCTACTCATCTCTTCTTCAAATGACTTTATCCTCTCGATGTTTGTCTTTTTCTTCACATTAATACCATCAAGTTCTTTCTCTCTTGATTTTAATGCTTCCTCTTTCGCTCTCAACTCTCCTTTTAATCTCGTAAGTAATATTACACCATCATTCTCTTCATTTCTAAATGAACGAAGTTGTTCTTCTACTTCATTAGATGCCAACTCTTTCGAGTGCGTTTCGTGCTCTATCGAACTAAACATTTCGTTTTCGTCTCTAAACAATCTTTCATTGGTAACAATATTATTCCTTAATTCTGCAAAACCCTTATTTGTTTTCTCTATTTCTTTTTTTATCTTTTTTATTCTTTTCTCGTTTGTAGTTTTTTCAAAAAGCTTTTTTTCGTATGAAATTTCATCCTCTCTTAGATCTACTACTATAGCTGAAAAATCTGTATTGAGTTGTTCTAGCCTCCTTGCTATTATCTTTTCCTCTTTTTCTATTTTTGCCTTTTCTTTTTCTACTTCATTTATCATATTCTTTGTGGTTTCCATTTCTTCGGTATTTGTTTTGATTTTTCCATTGATTCCAACCAATTCTCTGTGTGATCCTTTACCAGTGAAAAGAATACCGTTTGATAAAACATCGCCGTTTTTTGTCACAAACGTGTATTGATTAAATTTTTTCTGAAGTTCTATTGCATCATTCATTGTCTCTACAAGGAGATACCTTGAGAAATAGGATAATATACTATCCTTGATTTTATCCTCTTTTTTAACATCAAGAAAATTTGATAGAGAACCCTTTATTCTTTTATCAGAAGGGGTTTTAAGTGGCGGGTTATTAAGAAATGTGAGAAATATCCCTACCCTCATTCTTTTCTTCTCTGCAATATCTATTATTTCTGAGAGTTTTGTTGACTCAGAGAGTATTACGGTTTGGATAAAACTTTCTAAAACACCGAGGAGAGCTTCATTTTTATCAGGTGAAATGTCCAGTATATCAGGAAGAATAGATAGCGAAAATTCTTTATTAAAAAACTTAACTAGTTCGTTATACCCTTCTTTCTCCTTTCTGAAAATTTTCAGTAACTCTGCTTCGTTTCTCAAAATATTTTTCATCTCATTATACTGTACTAATTTACTCTCTTTCTCCTTCTTTCTTTCCTCGAGAACCTTATATATATCTCTCTCTTTTTCAAGTTTCTTTTTTATCTCTTTCTCTTTTCCCCTTTTTTTTACAATCTCATCTTCGAGTTGAGCAATACCTTTTTCAACACATTTGTTTTCTTCTTTTAGTTCATCCAGATCTGAAAGAAGTAACATTCTTAATTCTTCTCTATTTTTTAAATCAGCAGTATGCGAAATCTGTTTCTCTTGCACCGCTTTTATCTTCTCTTCTATGCTTTTCGCTTCTCGAAGTGCGTTCTCATACTCATTCCTTTTTAACACATATTCTTGTTCAAGCGTCCCTATTTTTCTCCTCAACTCATTATTCCTTTTTTCTTTTTTCTCAATTTCCTTTATGGTAATATTCTTTTCTTCTTTTATCTCATCAATCAATTCAATAATTTCTGGAGTTTTCTCATCTAAGGAATTATTTTCGCTTTCTAAGTATTCTTTCTGAGAAATGGTATTTTTCTTCCTCTCGTTAATTACGATGATGTGCTCATTAGTTTGACTTTTTTCACCTTGTATCTTATTTTCTTCTATTCTTAGTTGAGAAATCGTATCATTTATCTTTTTTATTTTGGCTTGCTTCTCTGCAAGCTGGACTCCAATCGATTCAAGTGAACTTAGTAAATTTTCCCTTCTTTTTTCAAATGATTCAAGCTCGCCTGTTATATGAGAAAGATCTTTTTCAAGTTCAGTGTGGTCTATATTTGCTAATACTATTCTTTTCTTTTTTATCTCTTTCTTTAATTCCTGGTATCTTTTCGCCCGTCTTACCTGTCTTTTTAATGACCTCCATTGGCGATCTACCTCTTCAAAAATGTCGTTTACCCTTACTAAATCAATGTTTGTTAACTCCAGTTTATCAAATGCAATCTTCTTTCGGTTTTTATACTTCGCAATTTCAGCAGCCTCTTCGAAAAGAGTTCTTCTTGTTTTTGAGTTGGAGCTGAGAATGGATTCTATCATTTCTCTCCTGAAAATAGAATATGCTTCGGCTTTTAAACCTGTATTGAGAAAGAGGCTTACAATATCTTTAAGTCTGACATTTACACGGTTGATAAAATATTCGCTTTCTCCCGATCTGTAAAACCTGCGGGTTATTGCGACTTCCTGATAAGATATAGGAAGTATGCCGTCATTTTCAATAACAGCTGTAACCTCTGCAAAATTGAGTGGTTTGTGGGAAAGTGAACCTTTAAAGATGAAATCTTCCATCTTCTCCCCACGTAGTTTATAAGGATTTTGTTCACCCAGCACCCATTCAATGGCATCAAGTATATTAGTTTTTCCACACCCATTTGGTCCAACAATTGCAACTATTCCTGTATCAAATTCAAATAGAGTCTTTTTAGGGAAGGACTTAAAACCCAATATCTCAAGCCTGTTTAACTTCACATATTAAGTATAACATAAAGAAGCGGATTGGTCAAATAAAAAATGAGGAGTTGGTAGCGGGGGAAGGATTTGAACCTTCGTCCTCTGGGTTATGAGCCCAACGAGCTACCAGACTGCTCCACCCCGCGATCCAGTATATATTATATGCTATTTATATACTATAAAATTTTAATTTTGTCAACCCTTTTTTTGGGGTTTCTGAGAAAGAAATCCGAGTATTCGAAAAAAACCAGAAAATAACGAAAAATTTCTTGACTATTGTATTAAAATATTATATTATGAAGTGTTATATTAAGTTATATGAATAAAGAATAGGAATGATGAAAACTGTGGAATGTGACATTTTGATTAAAAATATTGGTCAGCTCCTTACCATTCCATCAAAGAACGGTCCAGTTATAAATACCAATCGTGAATCACTTGGAATTATAGAGAATGCTTATGTCTCCATTGAGGATGGGAAAATTAAGGATATAGGAAGGGGCAGCAAAGAAATTGCTGCCAAAAAAACCATAGATGCTGAAGATTGTATCGCTTTGCCTGGTTTTATCGATCCGCACACCCATCTTATATTTTCAGGTACGAGGGAGAAAGAATTCTCAATGAGAATTAGGGGGAAGGATTATCTCACTATTATGCAGGAAGGCGGTGGCATTAAATCCACTGTTAAGGCAACAAGGTTAGCATCCAAGGAGGAACTTTTCAGTGTCTCTGCTAAACGGCTTGATACTGCACTGTCCTGGGGAACAACAACCTGTGAGGTGAAATCTGGATATGGACTTTCCACCGCTGATGAGATAAAGATGCTCGAAGTTGCTTCCTTGCTTCAGAGAAATCATACTGTGAGTATTGCCCCAACGTTCCTTGGGGCACATGAGGTTCCTGAAGAATTCAATGGAAACAAGAGGGGGTATGTGGATCTTATTATTTACGAGATGATACCTGAAATATCAAAGAGGAAACTTGCAAGATTCTGTGATGTTTTTTGTGAAAAAGAGGTGTTCAACAGGAAGGAAACGGAAAAGATACTTAATGAGGGTTTGAAACACGGATTTCATGCAAAGATACATACTGATGAATTTTATAATATTGGTGGAACTGAACTTGCAGAAAAAGTAAACGCAGTATCATGTGACCATCTCCTTTGTACGAACGATAAAGGTCTTTCATCAATGAAGAAAGCTGGGTCTATTGCTGTTCTCCTCCCAGGAACAAATCTTTTCTTGATGAAAAAGGAAATTCCTCCTGTAGATAAGATGAGAGAACTAACGGTCCCGATAGCAATTGGTTCTGACTTTAATCCTGGAAGTTCCCCTGTTATTGCGATGCCAGTTATTATGAGCCTTTCCTGTTTGCTTTATGGATTAACGCCCGAGGAGGCAATAGTTGGTGCAACAATAAATGCGGCTTATGCAATAAAAGAGGAAGGGGTTATTGGAAGTTTGGAAGAGGGTAAATTAGCTGACATCGTTATCATAGATTCCAAGAATTACGAAGAAATTCCGTACTGGTTTGCACAAAATCGTATTGTTTATGTTATAAAAGGAGGGAGGGTAGTCGCAGGAAAGAAGAAGTTTCAGACTACAGAGGACTGAGTGCATGAAAGCAAAAAAGGGATAAATGTGGTTACATCTTTAACTTTGTATATTACTAAACAAAGGGAGGGAGAATAAATTGAACAGTGAGTATGAAGATGGGCTCAATGCTTTAAGAGAGAGAGATTATAAGAAGTCAAAGGAAATATTCTTAATACTACTCGGCAAAAAGCCAGAGAGTGTAAATTCACATCTCGGACTTAGTTTCTCTCTCTTTGAACTTGGTAACATTACTGATGCAGAGAAACACCTTAATGCCTGCCTAAGTCTTTTTGAATCACAACATAAATTATCAGAAGCATATGTTTCAGTGCGGGAGTTATTTAAAATGAAACCAGGAATGGTTAAATATACCTTTGACCTTCTGAGGATATACCTCAAGCTTAAATTTATGAAGTCTTTTGCTGAAGTTTTACTTGAAACAATGGACAACAGAGAGATATTGGAAGAAGTACTCAAAGATAATATAAGGTTACTTGTCCCTTTTATAAAGGATAAAGATATAAAATCAATCCTTAGTTTCAGAGCGAAGGTAGCAGAAGATGAAAAGTTAAATCCTTTCGAAAATCTCGAACTCGCAAATTTACTGTTCGAAATTGGTTCAACAGACGAAGCAAAGACTGAGTTTTATAAGAGCGCACGTGCTTTTCTCAATAGGGATTTAAAGGATAAGGCACAGGCTTTATATGTAAAGATAAAGGAGATGTACCCTGAAGATAATGGACTTGAATTACTCAAAAAGGAAATAGATGGTTATGGTACTGAAAAAAAACCTATAGACCTCAATGAGAGAAGGAAGAAACTTGAAGAGGTACTATCTTCTTTAAGGAATGAAAATGAGGCAAGGGTAAGATATTCCGTTGCTGTTGTTTACAAAGAATATGCGCGGTTCGAGGAGGCGAAAGAAGAGCTTTATAAAGCCCTTAGTCAACCGAAGTCACCCGAAAAGACAAAAGCGTATGTATTACTTAGCCAGATTTATATCGATGAAAAAGATAATAGGAAAGCAATAGAGATTCTTGAGAATGTGATAGAAAAAGATGAGTTAAGTGGAAGTGAACTTGTACCACTTGAGTATAAACTTGGAACAATATATGAAAGAATTGGAAAACTTCCTGAAGCATTACATATTTATGAGATAGCGATGGATAAAGACTCTGATTACCTTGATCTTGTAGAAAAAATCAGGCAAGTAAGAGAACTAATTGAGAAGCAAAAAGTTGTGGTTCCAGAAGAGGTCGTTGAAGAATTAATTGCACTTGATGAAATGAAGGGTAATGAACTGATAGAAGAAAAAGTAGAAAAAGAGGAGAAGAAAAAAACAGAGTTGAGAGAGAGAATCCTTTATATATAAGGAGAGAAATGGAATACGAATCTTTTTTTAATTTCGAGAATGAACCTTTTTCAAATGCTCCTGACCCGCGATTCTTCTTTAATGGTCCTGAACACGCAAAACCATTCTTAAGATTAATGTATTCAGCCCAGAGAATGAAGGGACTTGTTGTGCTCACTGGTGTGGTAGGGACAGGGAAAACAACACTCGCAAGGAAAATTCTTTCCTCACTACTGAAAGATAAGGAATATATCCCAGGAATGCTTGTTCTCACAAGGGATGAATATCCATCATTCTGGCTCACATCAAAGATTGCACAACTTTTACAGATAAAGGATAACAATACTGATATTAATAAAATCCAACTAATTTCCAAACGGCTATTTGAGATTAAAAAAGCGGGAAGAAAACCTGTTGTTATTATAGATGAAGCGAATAAATTAAAGACTGATGCAAACCTTGAAGAATTAAGGAGCATATTGAATATTGAAGATGAAGAGAGGAGACTCATAACTTTTATCCTCTGCGGCATGCCAGAGCTAAAAGATCTATTAAATAAAAATGAATCATTGCGACAAAGAATAGCTTATCTTATAACCCTCGCAGCATTAACAGAGAATTCTACTGAAGAGTATGTTAGGTTTAGATTAAAGGTAGCAGGAGCACAGGATGAAATCTTTACCCAGCACGCATTTGAAGAAATATACAAATGGAGTAAAGGTAGACCCCGGCTCATTAATTCCATCTGTGATAATGCACTTCTTGAAGGTGTCCTGTTGCAGAAAAAGCCAATAACAGGAGAAATAGTTGGTCTCGCGTCTGAATCATTAGGGCTAAAATCTCAACCAGAAATTAAATAATGGCTAATATTTATGCATTAAAAAGTCAAGCAGCAAAATTGGTCGTAAAAGGCAATTATGCCAAAGCACATGCAATTTACCAGAAGGTAAAGGAGATAGATCCTGAGGAACCTGGAACGTACAACCTTATTGGCGATGTTTATCTAAAAATGAGGGAAAGAGAAAAGGCAGTCTCCGAGTTTAAACAGGCGCTTGAACTGTACAAGAAGGTTCAGTACTATCCAAATGCTATTGCAGTCTGTAAAAAGATATTAAGAACAGATAAAGATCAGACAGAGGTATACAATGATCTTGCTGATCTTTATGTTGAGAGGGGTTTTATCGGTGAAGCGGTCATTAACTACCTTGAATATGCTTCACGGATGAGAAAAGAGGGAGATAAAAAGAAGGAGATAGAGGCTTATAAAAAGGTTATAGAACTTGGACCTCTCAAAATTGATATCAGAAATAGACTCGTCGACCTTTACATAGCTGAGGGGGAAAGGGAAGCAGCAATTGAAGAACTGGAAAGGATAGAAGAATTACTCATACAGCAGGGTAACCAGGCAAAGTTACCAGAAATTGAGGAAAAACTTGCCGCTTTAAGAATTGGAGAGCCACCTACATCTAAAAAAGAAAAGAGAGAAGAGTATACTGTCAGACACGGTTTCACGGTGGAAGATATGATGGGAGAGGGGGCTAAGCTTGGAGCGGAAGTTGAAGAAAAGATAGAAGAGGAAGTAGAGGAAAAGATCTCTGGTGAAGAAGATGTTTCTATTGAGGAGGAGATAGCAAAACTACATGAAGATACTGTAATTCCCAAAACTGAACCTGTAACGGTTGAAAATCTTCCACCGCCTGGCAAATCAGAATTACAAGTGGCTCCAACAGAATGGACAAATTTTGAGGAGTTAGCTGAACTTTGTCTATCTGTCAATTCAAAGAGCGATGCTATAGATTACCTTTATAAAGCTGGACAGATGTATTTGGAAGAAAATAATTATGAAAAGGCAATTAAAGCATTTAAAAGGATTATTAACATTAGACCCATTGAGCTGCGTCCAAGACAGAAGTTAATAGAGATTTCACTTAAAAGAGAGGATATGGAGAGTGCAGCAGAATGGAATCTTGATCTGGGAAAATGTCTTTATCAAAAGGGAGCAATTGCTGAAGCAGATAAAGCATTTAAACGTGCCTTGAAACTCTCTTCCAGTAAAGAAAAAATAAGAAAAAGTGTTCAAAAGATAAAAGGAAAGAAGAAAGAAGTAAAAAAGGTTGAGATTGAGCTCCCATCTATCTCACTGGTTGAACTTCTTGAAGAAGAGGAGGGGAAAGCAGTAAAATTCAAGGTGGCAGAGGAAAAGGAAGTTGAGGAGCCGGTTACGTTCGAAGATCTCCTTGAGGAATTCAAAGAAGGAGTTTTGGAGTATATAGAAGATACAGATTTTGATAGTCATTATGATCTCGGAATTACATATAAAGAGATGGAGCTCATCGATGAAGCAATTCTCGAATTTAAAAAAGCATCAAAAGGAGAAGAGATAAAATTGAAATCCATTGAAATGCTTGCCCTCTGTTTGATTGAAAAAGGAGATCTTGATGAAGCAGAGAAGATTATAAAAGAAGCAATATCAATAGATGGTCATAAGGAAGTAGAGTTTCTTGGCTTGAAATATAATTTAGCGCAGATATACGAACATACCAACAAAAATGAAGAGGCTGCTCAATTGTTCAGAGAAATACTTAATGACGATGCAGAATTTAAGGAGGCAGCTGTTAAATTGAAAGAATTGGAAGAAAGGATTGAAAAACAAAAGGTTGTTCCAGAAAAGAAAGTCGAGGTTAAGAAGAAGAAAGGAACCATACCAAAGAAGAAGGTTACGACTAAAAGAAAGAAGAAGATTTCTTATATTTAGATTCTTCAGAATTTGATGAAGGGAGAAAAATGTGGATTATGAAAGTTTCTATAAATTAAAATTACATCCATTTTCCAGTTCTCCAGACGATAGGTTTTATTATAATAGTCCGAAGCATTCAAAAGCAATACTTAAATTAACCCATTCAGCTGAGACAATGTTAGGGTTGGCTATATTAGTAGGTGATATTGGAACGGGAAAAACTACACTTTCACGAATATTACTTGATAACCTTTCTTCAACAGATGAATTTGAAGTGGCGCTCCTTGTAATGATTCATTCAGAAATTACACCTATCTGGATGTTAAAGAAGATCGGAAACCAGTTTGGGGTTGAGTTAGAAACTGATGATAAAGTTGAGATTATATCGAGTATTTATCAGCAACTTATGAAACTTAAGGAAGAAGGTAAAAAAGCAGTTGTCTTAATAGACGAAGCAAATATGCTTCAAAATAAAGACATTATGGAAGAATTACGAGGACTTCTTAATATACAATTTGAAGAGGGACATCTTATTACATTTATCCTTTTTGGTCTTCCAGAAATGGAGGATTATCTTAAACTTGATAAACCTCTCTACCAGAGGGTATCTATGAGAATACTTCTTGGAGCCCTTTCCCCAGAGTCGACAAATGCATACATTAACCACAGACTTTCTGTAGCAGGCAGGGAAAATCCACTTTTTACTATTGAGGCAATGGATGTGATTCATAAATTTTCAAAAGGAAAACCAAGAATGATAAATACAATCTGCGATAATGTCTTGCTTGAAGGTTATCTTCTTAAAAAACCCCTTATAGATGAACTCTTAGTTAGAGAAGTTGTTCAGGATCTTGGTCTTTCAGAATAAAATGGGTTTCTGTGACCTCCATATACATTCCTGCTACTCAGATGGGACCTTTACCCCAGCTGAGATTGTTGAAAAAGCAAAAGAAAAAAATCTGTGTGCAATATCAATAACAGACCATGATGAAATATATGCGATTGGAATTGCCAAATCCTACGGGGAGAAGAATGATATTTTAGTTATCTCCGGTATTGAACTTAGTGCAATGTATAATGATACTGAAATACATATTTTAGGGTATCTCTTTGACGAAGATGACAAAAAGTTTAGTGAAAAACTTAAAGAGATCAGGGAATATAGAGAAGAGAGGGCAAAAAAAATCTTAAGAAAACTTGAGGATTATGGTTTCTACATAAATTTTAATTTTGTAAAAAATCTTGCTGGTCAAGGAGCAATTGGAAGACCTCATGTAGCTCAGGCATTGCTTGAAAACAAAAATATAAACGAGTATAAAGATGCATTTGTTAAATATATAGGAAACGGAAAACCATGCAATGTTCCAAAATACAGACTTAATCCAAAAGAAGCAATTGAGTTGATAACAGATGCTGGTGGCATTCCTGTTTTGGCTCACCCAGGTAATATTAGGGATGATGGAGTTGTTGATGAAGTTCTTAGATTTCCTTTTGGAGGGCTCGAAGTCTGGCATCCGGATCACACATCCAGACAGATAAAACATTATCTATCAATTGCAGAAGAAAGGTCTCTTCTTACAACTGGTGGCTCAGATAATCATGGGCATAGGCCAACAAAAGCACCAATAGGTGGAATTGTAATCGATTTTTCTGCTGTTGAATCTTTAATAAATTACAAGGATACTCACCTGTGAAGAAATGCTCTTTTCTTTGATAAGTTCCTTGTCTCCAAAAAATGCTATATCAACACAAAATCGTGAAAGAGAATATCCAAAACCTAAGGAATAGACCACGTCTTCTTTTATTTTAAGATCATCTAATCGTGCCCCAAAACGGAGAAAACCACCGCCCAAAGGTTTATGATCCTCCTTAGATTGTCCTATGTTTAATTTCTTTTTCTCTTTTTTCTTCTCGAAAAACCTGGATTCCATGCCTGTATAAAGCCCTGTTTTTTTAAGTCCACTGTCGTAACGTAAATCAGTAGATAGTATCCATCGTTCAAGAAAAAAAGTAGAAAATCCAGCACCTATTTTTGTGTGGATTCTATCACTATCATAATCTGTCCAGTAAACCTTTGAAAAGATATCCTTGACTGCGAAACCAAATAAAAAGGGACCCTTGGCGTAAGCAAATCCAAGGTCTATTCCAAAACCATTGCCTGTATCAATGTTACTTGATGCATCAACAGGAGTTGTTTTGGATTTCTTAACCTCCGATACTGCAAGATTAGCTTTATAATATTTTATATTAATTCCGAAAAGTGGCACGCCGGCCAGGCTTCCAAGCATCTCACTTGATAGGGTTGTCAGGGTTAGGTAGAACTCATCTGTTCTGTATTCAATTATAGATTCTACACTCAATGTTTCTTGAAGTTCATCAGAGAAAAGGGTTGTTATCTCTTCAACCCTCATACTTGCGAGGGGATGCCATGTTAGTCCTCCAGATGGGTTGACAATGGAGATAAAATCTATAGCTATTCCGGCAAATTCAGGAAGTGAATGGTTTTCCAAGGAGTTTCCTCTCATATCCAGGAAGTCAAAAAGAAGATAATTATTTTTTATAAAACAGACTGCTGCTGGATTGTAGAAAGAAACAAAGGGGTCACCTGGAAGTGCGACGCCTACATTTCCCATTGCAAGGGAACGTGCCCCCGGAGAAAACCCGGTAAAATCTCTCTCAGTTACAGGCGAACCTGTAATTGGAGAGAAGAGCAAGAGAGCCAGAGACAATATAATCAAGAAAATAAGTATATATGATAATTCCGGTATTCCCTTAAGCATCAGTTGTACTATAACCCCCGTTTGATTGGATGTCAAGAATTATTTAATTGAGAATTAGGAATTGGGATTTTTTTCCCCCCTCATTCGGATTTTTTGTGCGAGATTCTGGTTGACATTATTAGAAAAACTGCTATATTATTTTTATGTTCATTAAAAAACAAAGGAGGTCATATGTTTAATATTATTCTTTCTCTCTTTTTTCTTTTTACTCTTGATGTACCAACACCTCCTTCTTATATAAGGGAGATGATACGTAAGGATATACGACCTCAAATTGTTGATATTGACTCTGTCCACTCATATGATGTTCTTTCGTATAAAATTAATCTGATTCTTGATCCGGGTGCTCAATTTATTGATGGCTTTACCGAGATTTCCTGCGAGGTTGTTTATCCTTCGATTGATACAATTACCCTGGATTTTGAAGATATGGTGGTAGAGTCAGTTCTTGTAGATGGAATCGAAACAGGTTACACTTACGGGGGAGGATACTTAAATGTGATACTCTCATCGGCAGCATCAGCAGGCGAAACATTGACTGTTCATGTTGCATACAATGGATATCCACAATTGCATTCAACACCTTTCTGGCCGGAGGGTATCTTTTTCTTAGACAATGTTGTTTATACCCTTCAGTGCCCCGAAGGTTCGCGATACTGGTATCCTTCATGGGATAAGCCATTTGATAAAGCAACAATTGAAATGATCTTCACTGTCCCGGACACGCTCTTTCTCTGTTCAAACGGTGTGCTTGTGGATTCCTCCAATACTGGTGGTGGAACTATTACCTATTCCTGGAGACATGATTATCCAGCAGCAACATATCTTCATTTATTCGCTGCTTCAAAGTATGTTCAGTTAATAGACACCACTAGCGCGATGGTTCCGATAATTCACTATGTCTACGGTGAGGATTCAGCTAATGCAATTGTAGATTTTATGAGGATCCCCGAAGCAATGAATTTATACTCAACTCTGTTTGGTCCATATCCATTTGAAATATTTGGATTCAATGAGAGTGAAGTTGGTGGAGGGATGGAACACCAGACAAACGTATCTCTTGGAAGTTTTTTAATTAATGGGACAGGTTCATACGAATTAATTTTCGTTCATGAGCTCGCACATCAGTGGTGGGGTGATATGGTCACACTTGTTGACTGGCGTCACTGCTGGTTAAATGAGGGGTTTGCAACATATTCTGAGGCGTTATGGTGGGAATACCTTTATGGGACACAAGGTTTGAAAACGTATGTTATAGACCTTCAAAATCAATATATAAGCTGGGAAGCTGGTGGTCATTTGTACCCAATCTTTGACCCCCCCCTGCAGTATCTTTTTTCAACCACCACATACGAAAAGGCAGCATGTGTTCTCCATATGCTAAGGTTTCTTGTTGGAGACAGCCTTTTCTTTTCAACACTCAATTCGTATGGACAAACATACAAATATAAAAATGCAAGTTCGGATGATTTTAAGAATATAGCTGAGATGGTCAGTGGGGAAAACCTTGATTGGTTCTTTGATGAATGGATATATGGTGGCGGTTCACCAAAATTCCTTTACACCGTCTTCTATGATACAAATTCAGATTCATTTTCCCTTCTCACAGCAAGTGAGTCAAACACTGGAACTCAATACGAGATGGATTGTGAGGTGATGTTTATTTCTGGAACAGATACGCTTGTTGATACGGTTATGATAAAACCTTATCTAAAGGAGGTTTCATATATACTTTCAGGATCATTGGATAGTATCATTTTTGATAAATTTAAGTGGATACTTACACGGGGATTTGTGAATACGCTCCCGGAGCTTTCCAATGCAATACCTGGAGATGGAAAGGTGGACCTATTCTGGCACCCTTTCTATGATACGACCTTGTATACTTACAATGTTTTCTATTCAACCGATTCAACAGGTGGATGGCTAACGTCTAATACAACCCCATTTGATTCAACCCATTATACTGTTTCAGGACTTCAGAATAGTCAGATTTATTATTTTAAGATAAATGCCACGAACAGTAAGGATTACGAGAGCGATTCCTCAAACATCCTTTCTGCAAAACCTATTGGGTTTCCTATGGATAGGGGGCTCCTCGTTGTTGATGAAACTATGGATGGTAGCGGTGGCTCACCAATCCTTCCAACAGATGAACAGGTCGATTCTTTCTATGATTATTGTATAGCCCCTATTTCATACACGCAATGGGATTGTGCAGATAAGGGACTTCCTCCAATTGATACCCTTGCACACTATAAACAGGTACTCTGGCACGATGATGATATGGGTTATAGTACGATAAATGAATGTGCAGATGAGCTTATTACATACTGTTATAATGGCGGTGGTTTTGTTCTAAGCGGATGGAGGACCATGAAGTCCTTTACTTCTTCTATGCTTGACTTTTATGGAATTACAGATGAAGGTGAAATCACTGTTCCGAAGTTCAAGGGTGTTTATGGAATGAATGGGTATACAGATGTAGCGGTTGATTCAGCGAAAATGGTTGCTTCTTGGAATTGGATGCTTAACTACGGGTGGCATTTTGATCGGAGCAAAGGTGACACCATTGCACTTATTGAATCTCCGGATACCCTCTACGACAGTCTCATAACAGGGATGAGAAACATTGGCGGCGCCAATAAATATATTATACTCGGTTTCCCACTCTATTTTATGGAGGGTGAGGATACAAAGACATTCTTGCAGAAGGCGCTTATAGATATAGGCACGGGAGTAAGTGAAGATGAGAAAGGAACGATTAAAAGAGTCAGTATTGGAAAGCCGTATCCTGAGCCATTTTCGATGAGAACACATTTCTCTATTTCTCTTCCACATGCTGTGCCTGTTAATATTAGCATCTTTGATGTTTCTGGACGGATGGTCCGAGCCATTCATAGTGGAAGGTTGGACAAAGGAAGACATACTTTTACATGGAATGGAAGGGATAGCCAAGGAAAATATGTTGCAAGTTCAATCTATTTTGTTCTCATTGAAACAGAAAAGACCCGTACAACAAGGAAAGTGGTTTTGATAAAATAGACTTAAAGTCCTATTCTTTGTGTTCTTTGAGAAATCTGTTAAGAATTTGGATGTGAGTTGGGATAATTAAGATAAAACTTGTGTAAATCTGTGGCAGGAAGACAGTAGGTAGTAAAGAGTAAGTAGTAGAGAGAAGAAAAGAACTTAATAACCTTTGCGTTCTCTGCGTTCTTTGCGGTGAGAAAATCAACGAGAGCGGACAATGTCCTTTACCTTCATCAACCGTGTAAGGTTACTTCTCTCCATTTCGGAGAGTTTCATTGTGATATACTTTATGGTGTCTTCAAGATTTGGTATGAGGATGTATTCAAGTGCATTTACCCTTCTTCTTGTCTTCTCTATTTCCTCTGCCATTAGTTGAAGCTTCTTTTCCTTCTCAGCAAGGTGAATAAGCTCTTCAACTACCCTCTCAATTGCAAGAAGCGATGAATCAAGTTCACCTGTTGTATGAGCAAAACCGTAGTTTTGAATACTGCCCTCTGTTTGAACCTTGAAGATGGGTGTTTTAACACCCATTGTAGATTTCTCTTCTATAGTAAGTTCGATCCTTATACCAGGAATGAGCATGGCACTTTCGAGGAACTCAATTCCCATTCCTGCTTTGGCAAAGAGGTATCTTGCCGTTGCCATGGAAAGTTCCCTATCCACCTTTTTCCTCAGTTCCTTCACCTTATCCACAAGTTCAAGAAGTTGTTTCATTAGTTCATCTTGCTTATCCTTAAGCAATTTGTGACCTCTTTTTGCAAGCACACGCCTCTTTTTCAATCTTAAAAGTTCCATTCTGTTCGGATTTGTATCAAGAATCATGAAACCCCCTATTCTTTCTACTCGTTTTTTTCACTCGTATCATCTTCTTTTTTGAATTTCTTAAAATATTTTTCTATATATTCGTCACGAACCCTTTTCATCTCTTCCTTTGGGAAAACACTTAGAAGTTTCCAT